>ENA-OSEO01000446-OSEO01000446.1-sediment-metagenome-genome-assembly--contig:-NODE-446-length-105008-cov-15.491533_pt1 | contig 105008 bp, 98 predicted proteins | sample MGYA00237883_ERZ534232 | MGnify/ENA metagenome assembly ERZ534232
CGGTGGTAACGACCTTCTCCTACAGCGGTTACGACACAACGATGACCGACCCCGACGGGGGAAAGAAGACGCAGCACAAAGACGCCCTGGGAAGAATCACCGCCGTGACGGAATACATCGGGAGTGCGACCCCGAAGACCAGTTACCGGTACAACGCCGCGGGCGACCTCCTCCAGGTGACGGACGCCAAGGGAAACAGATGGGTGAACACCTTCGACACCCTGGGAAGACGGACGAAGATGACGGACCCCGACCTGGGGACGCGGACCTACGCCTATGACAAAAACGGGAACCGGGTAAGCGAAAAGGACGGAAAGGGCCAGTCGATCGGCTACACCTACGACGGCCTGAACCGTCTGACGAAGAAGACTTTTTCCACCAACGACCCGGCGGTGGTCTACACCTACGACACCGCTCCCAACGGGAAGGGAAGAGTGGCGTCCATGGACAACGGTTCGGCGAAAACGACCTGCGATGCCTACGACGCCCTGGGAAGGCTCAAACAGGTGACGAAGCTGATCGGGGGGACAAGCTTCACCACCCGGTATACCTATGATCTGTCGGGGAAGAAAACGATGGTGACTTACCCCGACGGGAGCCTCGTGGATTACACCTATCACAGCGGCTCGAATCTTCTGTGGCGGGTGTCCACGGGAGGGACGGTCTACGGAGAGTGCACGGACTACGAGCCCACGGGAAAGATGAAGCGGATGGCCCAGGGAAACGGGACGGTGACCCTCTATGGATACGACGCCAAATCCACCCGGCTTCTTTCCATCGTCACGACGGCGAAGTCCGGGGAGGTCCTCCAGAAGAAGGTTTATCAGTATACGAGAACGGGGGACCTGAAGCAGATCCGGGACGACCTGAAGAAGGTCACCTACGATTATACCTACGACGGCCTCCACCGGCTGACGGCGGAAAAAGAAACAAACGCAGGCGGCCAAGTATCGACGGACACCTATGCCTACGACGAGATCGGGAACATCACATCGAAAAGGGTGGACGGCGTTTCCTTCACCTACGGCTACGACACATCACGCCCCCATGCCGTGCGGTCGGTGACGGCAAACGGGAAGGCCCACTATTTTTCCTATGACGAAAACGGCAATCTCACCTACGGCCCCGATCTCACCGATCCCTCCGCCTTGGGCTGGCGGGCCCTTACCTGGACGGGCGACAACATGCCCAAAGAAGTCAAATACAAGGACAAGACCGCCCCCGTGACGATCCGGTTCGAATACGACGGGGAGGGAAGGCGGACGAAAAAGACGGTGTCCGTTTTGAAGCTCACGAAAGGCACCAAGATCTCCATCGACCCGAAGATCACCTCGACGACTCTTTATGTGGACGACTCTTATCAGGTGGTCAACGGCAAAACGGTGAAATACCTTTTTGCCGGGACGATGCGGATCGCCGAGATCCGAAACGGGGCTATCCACTATTACCACAAGGACCACTTAGGCAGCTCGTCGGTCCTGACCGATGCCAACGGCAGCCGGATCGAGTCGGCGGAGTATCTGCCCTTCGGCCGGATCCGGGAATACGCCGGCACCTGGACCACGGACTACAAGTTCACGGACCAGGAGATGGACACCGAATCGGGGTTTTACAACTTCAACGCGAGGCTCTACGACCCCACCTTAGGAAGATTCATCTCCCCGGATTCCATCGTCCAGGATCCCTACGATCCCCAGATCCTGAACCGCTACGCATACTGCCGGAATAATCCCCTCGTCTATATCGACCCGAGCGGCCACTACTCTATTTTTAATTTTATCGGAGATGCTGTTGATACGGCCGTCTCGGCAACGGTTGGTTTCATTTTCGGTGGACCGCCGGGGGCGGTAATCGGCGCGACGACGACGGTAATGCTGTTCCACACCGGCGAGGGAAAGAAAATCGTCAGGAAAGCGGCTGAAGAGTTTTTCGACGATATCCTCGGTTTCAGTCCCCAGTTGGCATACATGGCATCCGGCATCACCCTGAGCGCCGCCATGGACTGGGGGCTTCTGAAACTCTATCATGCCATTGCAGGGACACCGGAAGCGATAATTGATTGGGAGACCCCGATTACAGATATCGATAGTCCAGAATTTATTGAATTCAGACAAAATGCTGGTGAATTCAGTAAAAGCGCGGGGAATAATATTGTTGAAACCATAAAAAAAGGCGGAACAGGATACCGTATTTTAGATGAAAGCGGGAAATTGGTTGGTGTCTATGCGAAAAATGGTGCTTCAACCCTTTCATCGTTGCCGGATTTAGGGATTAATCACACAACTGTCGTAATCAAGGGTCTCAATGGTAATTTTTATAACTCGATGACGGGCTTGAAGGGAGGAAATCTCTATGGAATTACGGGAGTATGTCATCAGATGGCAAACCAGGCCATCGCCAGAGCAGGTTATGCCCTGTCCGTAAATTCCATATCTAGTGGTTGGTTCAGCTATGTGACAGGAGCCACGTATGGTCCCTATGGAACGTCAGCTCCTTTGTCAAGTTATCTGGAATGGAACCGAAATCATTAAGGGGTGAGGGGATGTCCGAAAAAACCGTATTTAGATTCATTGCAATGGTCGTATTTATAATCACCGTTATGGGCTGTGGAAAGGAAACAATCACATGTTCCACGATAAAAGCCAAAAATGAACGTATTGAGAAGATAGACCGGATTGTAAATGCGGCATTTGTCGATATGGGGCACAGCGGAGGCGATATGTCACTTAAGAAAGGCCGGCCATATGAACTATACTTGCCCAATAATTTCGGAAAAAAGGAAATGTTTATGTACTATGTATCATTTAATAAATCAAAGAAAGGAATAGTCGTTGAAATAAAAAATGCCATTGCCGGCTCTGATCCTGACAGATTAGAAAAAATTAACGAATATCTGCTAGAAATAACAGGTAAAATAAAGAATATGCTTGAAACGGTCCATATAGAAGCCACCATTGAAACGGAGTCCCATTCGGAGCTTATCAAAGCGTGCATATAGGCAATGAATTGCTGAATTTCGATGTAACTGGGCGTTGTGAAAGTACCGTGTCGAGCTGGGATCTCTGCTTCTGAGAAAACAAGACAGAAGGGGGCTTTTTGTAGCCCTATCGTATCTTAAACGAAAAATGAAAGTTGATCGGACTTTATGCTCAAGATGGGGCAAAAACACTTTCGTCACTGCCAGATGTGGGCGTCAATCATACCGCCGTGGTGATCAAGTGTCTCAATGGTAAGTTTTATAACTCGATGACAGGCTTGCAGGGCGGGAATCTGTACGGCATCACAGGAGCATGTCATCAGATGTGCAACCAAGCCATGGCCAGGGCGGGTTATGCCCTGTCCGTCAATTCCATGACCAGCGGATGGTTCAGCTATGTGACAGGTATTCTTTACGGACCCCATGGAACGACCGCGCCGTTGTCAAGTTATGCCGAATGGAACCGGAATCCATAGAAGAGGGAGGAATCATATGTCCGGAAACGCCTTCTTGAGGTTCATTACAATAGTTATATTTTTAATCATACTGTTGGGTTGTGGAAAAGTCACGACGACATATTCCACTATGAAGATTGACGTAAAGGACATAGATAAGATTGAAGAAATTATTCACGCTGCATTTGTAAGCTCAGGGTACATCGATGGAGAAAGAAAGGCCAAAAACAGAGAACGAAATTACTGGATATGGCTGGAGAATAAAGGAGGTAGAGCGATAGATTGCTTTTATACTGTTTCATATGGGATCACAAAAGAAGGGATAGAAATTAGAGTAAGAAATGTCAGTGCTGTAGATAGTCCGGAAATATTGGCATGCAGACAAAAAACCCTTATGGATATGACAAAAAAAATAGAAGACATGTTCAACGAGGCCCACATAAAAGCCACCATTGAAACGAAGTCCTATTGGGAGACGATCATAGCCTGCATTTGAGGAAGACATTATGCAAAGGAAAATTCTATTTCCAGGGGGTTATATGAAAAATACAGGTTTTGCCGTGGTCATTTTTCTTCTGTGTTTTCTGGGCGGCTGCGTCAGTGCCGTCGATCATGCCGGTGAAGTGGCACAGGCCCTTCCCGGCGACCGGTTGACCGTCGGGACGGTCCAGAAGGAGATCCGGGTAGGGATGTCGGGCGCCGAGGTGGCCCAGGCTCTGGGATCGCCGAATATCGTGTCGACGGACGAGAAGGGCCGTGAAGTCTGGATCTACGACAGGCTCGCCACCGATCGGGCCTATTCCGCCAGCCGGGGCGGCGTTTCGGCCCTCATATTGGGCATCCTGACCGGCGGGTCCGGCGCCCTGGGAGGCGGTGCGGCCCCGGGGTATTCGAAGGAGGCCGGGGCGGAGTCCACGAGCCAGCGGACGCTGACGGTCATCATCAAATTTGACGAGGGAAAAAGGGTGAGGGATTTCGCCTATCATTCTTCCCGGTTCTGAGGTCACGGCCGTGAGCGTTTACAGAAAACAGGTCAAGTTGCTGTCGATCACTCTTTCTCTCCTTTTACTTGCGGCCTGCCAGCCGAAGATTCCCAGGGAAGCCCTTTTGCTGACGCCGGAATCGTTGAAACACAGGCAACTGCAGACTCGGCGATTCGAGACGGCCGACGAAAAAAGAATTCTCTCGGCCTGTGCGGCCCTGCTCCAGGACCTGGGATTCACCATCGATGAATCAGAAACGGAATTGGGTGTCCTGGTGGGATCCAAGATGCGAAGTGCCGTCGATGCCACACAGATCGTCGGCGCCGTACTGTTTGCCGTCCTCTCCGGGGTGGTCATATCGGTGGATAAAGAACAACTGATGCGGGCCTGCGTGGTGACCCGGCCCGCCGGTCCTAATTGTCACGCCTTGCGTGTGACTTTTCAGCGGATTGTGTTCAATACCATGGGGCAGGTTTCCCGCAGGGAAATGATCAACGATATCAAGATATACAACGATTTTTTTGAAAAACTTTCGAAATCCGTTTTTCTGGAGGCCCAGGGCGTATGATGCGAGATGTTTTCGGGATTTGGAGGTGGGGAGGCATATTCTTCTCCCTTTTTTTCCTTTCTTCTTGTGCGACGACCCATGAAAGGCTGATGGATTCGGGCATGAGCCAGATTCAGTTGAGAAACATGCAAAGCCGGGTGTTCGAAACGGCGGACAGGGAAAGGACGATGCGCACGGTCATCGCGACCCTCCAGGATCTGGGATTCATCATGGACAAGGCCGATTTCGACCTGGGATCGGTGACGGCGACAAAATTGAACACTTATGCGCTTAGAATGACCGTCACGGTTCAGCCGAGGGGGGAATCGCACCTGGTGGTGCGGGCGAATGCCCAGTTCAACATCGAGCCGGTGATCGACCCGGAACCTTACCTGAGGTTTTTTACGTCTCTCGAAAAGGCCATGTTCCTGGAGGCCCGGGAGGTGGAGTGATGCCTCAAAGCCGGGTAGGAAAAGATGTGTCATGTCGATCGAAATCAACGCCACGGAACGTGTGGCGGCTTTCGCCCTCTATCACGCAGGATATTCTTTGTCCAGGCCGTCACGAGTGGTGGTTTTGTCCGCCTGGGACGTGGGGTGGTGAGTCGGTTACTTTCCACGAAAGAGAGCGGCGACGGGGATCAGGTGCGTATTGTCGATTGTTCTGTATTCTTCGCCCTGATAAAAGAGGAACCGTTTGACCTTGATCTTCTTTTCGGGTTCGAAGTTTTCGAGGTTTTTGATGTCTTTGCCGCCCGGTTTCCGGGTGGACTTGATTTCAACGGCGTAGAGGGTGTCTGCCAGTTCGAAGATGAGATCGACTTCGTGTCCTGCGGCGCTTTTGTAGTAATAAATGCGGTCTGTCGGAATGTATCCCAATTTCCGGCGTTTTTCCAGTTCGGAGATGACGAAACTTTCCAGAAGCGCGCCTTGGCCGACGGGAATGTTGAGGCTGTGGATGATGCCGTTGTCGGTAAAGTAGGTTTTGGTGGCTTTCAGGAATCGCTTGGCCGGGCCGTAGTGATAGCCCTGCAATTGAAAGGTGAGCTGGGCCTGGCCCAGGGCGTTGAGGTATTTTTTTGCCGTGGGGTGGCTGACGCCTGCTTCTCTCGCAAAATTAGTTACTTCCAGGTGTGATCCCAGGCTGTGTGCGAGGTTGTGTAAAATGCCCAGAAGACCTCCTAAATTTTCGATGTTGGAAAGCTGCATGAGGTCCCTGGTAAAAAAGGTGTTTTTGTAGCGAATCAATGTTTCCTGTTTTTCCGTTTCTGTTTCACAGGTGAGGACTTCGGGAAACTGGCCATAAGTCATGGCTTTATCCAGTAATCGATTTCCTTCTTTGATGTGGAGAGGGTTCGCCTGTTCCGTAAAAATGGCATGGGTCGGTGGACCCAGTTCTTCACCCCAGCAGGCCGTGGGCAGGGACAGGATGTCAACCCTCCCGGCAAGGGTGTCCGCGGCGGCGTCCACAAGGCCGAGTGTGCTGGAGCCCGTCATTAAAAAGAAGGCCCTGTCCTGGTCAATAGCATGCTTCACGGCAATGGTGAGCCGGGGACACCGCTGAATTTCATCGATTATACCCGACGCGCCCAGATCCTGAATAAAGCCCTTGGGGTCCCTTTCGGCCCAGTCAAGGTAATCCAGATCGTCAAGGGTGGTGTATCTCAGTTTCGGATACCGCTGCCTGAGAAGGGTCGTCTTTCCCGAGCGGCGGGGACCGATCAGCAGACAACTTCTATGTGATGAAAGTACGAGCCATCGTGTAAACATAGTTGCAATATAGCATGGATATTCTTAAAGTCAAGTTTAGGAATTCATTTGAAATGATGAGTTTAAATTTTTTTCGGTCAATGTGCCATGAGAAAGGGAAAAACATTGTAAAACATGTTCCATCGTCGCAGCCGGGGGAGATCACCCCTTGATGAGGGTCCTGGGATCGATGGCCGCTTCCGGGTTTTTCAGCCGGAACCGCCAGCGGCAGTAAAGGTCCTCGGGGTGGGGATCCGGGGGGGCGAAATCGCAGGTCACCTCGATCCGGTCGTCGATCACCCGGGCGAAGCTTTCGAATTCCCCCCGGTGCATGTCCCGGCAGTCGAATTCGGGCAGACCTCTTTTTTTGCGGGCGGCCTGGGTGGCGCAAAGGGGGACCCGGATGATCACCTCGTCCTCCCTTTCTTCGATGTCGTATTCGATGAGGATGGTCCAGGGGAAATACCGGAGGGCCTTCACGAAACCCCCCAGGCCTTTTTCCCGGATGGAAAAACGTTCGATCAGGTCCTTCGCGGCCATGGAAGGGACCCGTCCCCAGACCCGCCGGTTGATTTCTTCCGCTGTTTTCTGGTCGAACATATCGGTGATGTTCAAAAACCAGAAGGCGTCCATGACCCGGTAGTGCCACAGAAGAAATTCGATATATTTCCTCAAGCTGCTTTCGGTCATGTTCTTGAAGACGGACATGTCCATGGTTTGTCGCCCTCCTTTTGATGAACAGGTGGAATGTCAGTATGTAGTAATGTTGTCAATAAGCAGTTGTCAATAAGCAGAATTGACACGATCTGTCTCACAGGTTAAAATATAACCGGCGATTTTACAAATTTTGTTGCTGTTCGTCTTGCCTGCCGAACGGGTCGGGGAAGGCATCCCGCAGTTTTCCTCCCGGCGGTCGGGTTCGGATATATTTTCGGAGCCGGCGACTTGTTCAGGAGTGGAACCGGTGTCACGATAACGGTTCCCATTGCGAAGAGCTTTTCAAGAAAAACCGGAAGGGGGTGTTCATTATGTTCGAAAAAATTCTTTATCCCACGGATTTTTCGGAAGTCGCCCGGAAGGCCCTCGGTTTCATCGCCCGCCTGAAAGGTGCCGGTTCGGAGGAAATCGTTGTCCTGCATGTCATCGACAGCCGGAATTTCGATGCCCTCCCGAGCCACATGCCCATGGACTTCGTCCAGATCCAGAAGGCCTGGGAGGAAAGGGCGGCTGAGGAAATCAAGGCCATTGCAGGAGAATTGAGGGCCCAGGGCTATCGGGTCAAGGAACGCCTGGAGTCGGGGGTTCCCTTCAGGGAGATTCTGCGGGTGGCGGAAGAGGAAAATGCCTCCGTGATCGTTCTCGGCTCCCACGGGAAAAGCAACATGGCGGAAATGTTTCTCGGGTCCGTTTCCGAAAAGGTCATCCGCAAGTCCCGTAAGCCCGTGCTGGTGGTCAAAAGATAGATGGGAAAGGGGGGCCATGCCGCCTTGCGGGAATCTTTACGGGATCCCGGTGTACGTGGCGGCCTCCCTGGCGGAAAACCGGGAAATCGCCTTCAACGCCGGGACCCGCGACGAGCTGATGAAGCTTTCCTTCCAGGATTATCAGAAACATGTGGATCCGGAAGTCATCCCGCTCAGCGGGGATGCGCCAGGGACCGGCCCGCTACCGTACAGTTCCGGCCTCGTTCCTTTTTCGCCACGTATAGGGCTTCGTCTGCCATTTCGATGAGGTCGTGGGGCGTCCATCTCTTTTCGGGGACCGCCGCCGTCACTCCAAGACTGATGGTGACAAAGGGACTGGCGGAATTCTTTTCGTTGGGAATTTTCAAAGACTCCACGTCCCCTCGTATTTTCTCCGCGATCTCCATGGCGGCGTCGAGGCCCGTTCCCGGCAGGATGACGACGAATTCCTCCCCGCCGTAACGGGCGGCCAGGTCGTCCGATCGGCGTGTGTTTTCCTGCAGAACCCGGGCGACCTTTTTCAGGCATTCGTCTCCTTCCTGGTGTCCGTAAGTGTCGTTGAACCCCTTGAAATGATCGATATCGGCCATGATGAAGGCCATGGGGGTTTTTTCCCGCACGAGACGGTCCCAGTGCCTCTGAAGGTATTCGTCCAGGTATCGCCGGTTGGCGATGTGGGTCAACCCGTCCAGGTTTGCCCGTCTCTCGAGTTCCCTGTTGGCCTCCTCCAGTTCACTCGTCCTTTTCGCCACCATTTCCTCCAGGTGTTCCGAATACTCCTGGAGTTTATCATTGGCTTTCTCCAGTTCCGCTATTGTCTCTTCGAGCCGGAACTCACGGGCTTCGATCTTGACCATCATCATGCCGAAGGCTTCCGCCAGTTCCCGGAGTTCGGGAGGCGACGCCCCCTGCGTCATGGAAAAGAGATCCTCCACTTCCATGTCCCGGTAATGGCCCGAGGCAATGGCCTGGGCCAGGGAACTGAGTTTCGAAAGCATGATGGGGATGCTGCAGTCTTCCGGCATTTTCCGTCCTTTCGGATAATAGGCTCCGGGGCCCCTGTGAAGGGGGCTTTCAGGCAGGGGAAGTCCCTCTGCCTTCTCCCTGGGTCCGGATGCGTCACATCGGTGTCCCGGGAGAGTGAAGTATAGGGAAGGCGGGATTTTATGTCAACAATGGAACGCCGTATTTGAGTTCTCCCCCCATCATACCTATATTATGGTCAGAAAAGACAGAAAGGGAACGGCTGAGATGGAATGGCTCATTTTTATCGGTGTCCTTGTTCTCTGGATCGTCATCCAGGGGATTGTCCTCCCTAAAATGGGGATCTCGACGTGAGTGGGGAGCGCCTGCCAGGTGGCGGGTCATGGAAAGAAACCTTCACGGAAGGCGGTCGGGGAAGCCGAAAAATCGAAGGAACCCCTCTGATTCGGCAGCCCGGTGTTTCCCTCCGAAGGGGAGATCTCTGGAAAGGGCATCCTCCATATGTTATAGAAGGAAAAATCCGTGAGGAGGCGTGACGGCATGGCGGAACTTTTGCCGGTCGGAGAGATCGAGCGGGCGGCGGACCTGATTTTTCATTCGAGGAACATCGTGGCGTTCACCGGTGCGGGGATCAGCACCGAATCGGGTATCCCCGATTTCCGAAGCCCGGGGGGCCTCTGGTCCCGGTTCGACCCCTCCGATTTCACCATCGAGAAATTTCTCAATGACGCGGAATCGCGGAAAAAGCAGTGGAAGTTTCTCCTCCAGGGGGGATTCTTTACCCGGGCCGAGCCCAACCGGGCCCACCAGGCCCTGGCCCGGCTGGAAAAAATAGGCAAGCTTCAGGGGATTATTACCCAGAACATCGACAACCTCCACCAGAAGGCGGGAAATACCCCGGAGAGGATTTACGAACTCCATGGAACGATGAACACCGTCCGTTGCATGAACTGCAACCGCCGTTCCCCCATGGCGGAAATCATGGAACGGGTGGCCGGCGGAGAAGAAGCACCGGACTGCCTGGACTGTTCCGGCCTTCTCAAGCCCGATGTCGTTCTCTTCGGCGAATCTCTTCCCGGGGAAGTGCTGTCGGCGGCCGTACGGCAGGCCTCCCGGTGTGATCTCCTCCTTGTCATCGGATCCTCTCTGGTCGTTTACCCGGCAGCCTATATGCCCGTCTATGCCCTGGAAGGAGGCGCCAGACTGGTGATCGTCAACCTTACCGCCACCACCTACGACATCGATTCCCATGTGGTCATCCACGGAAAAGCCGGGGATGTGATGGAGGAAATCATGACCCGGGTGAGCGAAAAGCTCGAGATGTCCGAACCCCTCTGAAAAGGAAGCGACTGTGTGCCTCATCCTTTTTGCCTGGCGATGCCATTCCGACTGTCCCCTGATCCTGGCGGCCAACCGGGATGAATTCTACGAAAGACCCACCGAAGCGGTCCGTTTCTGGGAGGATGCTCCGGAGGTTCTCGCGGGAAGGGATCTCCAGGGCGGAGGGACGTGGATCGGCATCCGCCGGGACGGCCGGTTCGCCGCCATCACCAATTACCGGGCTCCCCGATTCATAAAAACAGGCACCCCCTCCCGGGGCGATCTCATAAAATCCTTTCTGACCGGCAGGGAGGACTTCCCGTCGTTCCGGCAGCGGGTCCGCGACCAGGGATCCCTCTATAACGGATTCAATCTTCTGGCGATGAATGCCGGGGATATGGGCTGCTATTCCAATTTCGGGGAAGACTGGATTTCCGTGACCCCCGGGATCCATGGACTGAGCAACCATCTGCTCGACACCCCCTGGCCGAAAGTAACCCGAGGGAAAAAAGTCCTGGGGGAGATCCTGGCAGACCGCTCGGGACCGGATCCCGAGGCTCTGTTCCGGATGCTCGCCGACAGGACCCGTTTCGACGATGTTCTCCTGCCGGACACGGGAATCGGGATGGAATGGGAACGCGTCCTTTCGTCCATATTTATTCAAAGCCCTGTCTACGGGACCCGCTCCTCCACCATCCTGATTCTTCATAACGACGGGAAGGCGACCTTCATCGAGCGGTCTTTTCAAAGCGGTCCTGATGCCTTCGAAGAAAGGCGGTTCGATTTTACAATTCGAGGAGGGAAGGGATGAATCCCCCCGATAAAACAAAACCGGGGAAGCGGGAGTACCCTGATTATCCGAGAGTGGGGGTGGGGGCCATCGTCATCGAGAAGGACAAGGTCCTCCTGGTCCGCCGGGGGATTGCGCCCAGCCGTGGCCTGTGGGCCATTCCCGGCGGCAGTGTCGAAATCGGCGAAACCCTGAAGGAGGCGGCGGAACGGGAGATCCTGGAGGAGACGGGTGTCCGGATAGAGGCGGGCCGTCCCGTCTATACCTTTGATTTCATCGAGAAGGACGGAGGGGGGAACATCCGTTTTCATTATGTGATCGTGGACCTCGTGGCCCGGTACCTGGATGGGGACGTGAGGGCCGCCGATGATGCCGCGGATGCGAAGTGGCTGGCCTGGAAGGAGATCCAGAACCTTCCGGTATCGCCGAACACGCTTCGGGTTCTCCGGGAGATCGGCTTCGGGTCCTGACCCGGAGAAAGGCGCCCGGATCCCGATGACCGGGGCGTATATGCCCATACGCCGCAGTGACGGGGGAGGAGGGGCGATGCGGCATCCGGAGCTTTTGACGGATCCGTCAGGGTTTGCGGGGATAATTCTTCGTGACCGCCATGTTGTCCCGGTGGATGATTTCGTCGTACGGTTTACTGCCCAGGACCTGTTCAATCCGCGAGGTTCGGAGCCCCTTGATCCGGTCGATGTCGGCCGCGCTGTAATTCACCAGTCCCTTGGCGAAAAGAACGCCCGCGCTGTCGAGACAGGTGACGGGGTCCCCCAGGGCGAATTCCCCCTCCACTCCGACAATCCCCGAAGGAAGAAGGCTTTTCCCCTTGAGGAGGATGGCATCCCGGGCGCCGTCGTCCACGAAGACCTTTCCTCTGGACCGGAGGGTGTAGGCGATCCAGTGCTGCCGGCTTTTCAGGGCTGTTCTGGCGGGGAGAAAAAGGGTCCCGACTTCGTTGCCCCCTAGGATTTCATGGAGGATGCCCTCCTTCTTTCCATGGGCGATGATGAAGGGAATGCCGAAGGCTGTCACTTTCCGGGCGGCGATGACCTTGCTTTTCATGCCCCCCATGCCCACGGGGTCGGCCTCGGAGGTGGCGAAAGCCTCGATCTCGTCGGTAATGTCCGGCACCGTCTGAATGAGCCGGGCTTTGGTTCCCCCTTTGGGGTTCCGGTCGAAGAGCCCGTCCGTGTTGGTGAGATTGATGAGAAGGTCCGCTTCCATGATATTGGCCATCATGGCCGCCAGGTTGTCGTTGTCTCCGAACTTGATTTCGTCAACGGAAACGGTGTCGTTCTCGTTGATGATGGGGATGACCCTCCATTCCATGAGGACCGTCAGGGTGTTCCGGGTGTTGAGAAAACGGGTCCGGTCGGTGAGGTCGTTCATGGTGAGGAGGATCTGGGCCACGTAAAGATCATGTTTCCCGAAGGCATTGGAGTAGACCCGCATGAGTCTTCCCTGGCCGATGGCGGCGGCGGCCTGTTTCTCCGGCAGGCTTTTCAGCTTTCCCTTGAGGCCCATCCTGTGCTTGCCCGAGGCGATGGCCCCGGAGGAGACGATGACGAACTGCAGGCCCTTTTTCTCGAAGTCGGCTATTTCATCCACCAGCTGCTCGATGATATTGAGGTCCAGCCCGTCCGTTCCCGTGAGAGTGCCCGTTCCCACCTTGACAAGGACCCGCTTGACGTTTCTCAGAATTTCCTTTCGTTCTCCCGACATGTTGGTTTTCTTATCCCTCTCTCGATCAATATCTTGTTCCATTCTGATGAACTCGCAGAAAACTGAAAAGGGAGTTCTTACGGAGTCTTCAGTTTTCGGACGATTTCTCCGAGAAGCTCCCTGAGCCCCTCTCCCGTGGCCGCCGACACGGGAAAGACGGCAACGCCCCGGTCCTTGAAGCGGGGAATCAACGCCTTCAGCCGTTCCCGGGTCACAGGGAGATCGAGCTTGTTGACGGCAACGACTTGCGGTTTTTCTATCATAGCGGCATTGAATCGGGCAAGTTCCCCGTTGATCAGTTCATAGTCCCGCCAGGGATCCGTCAGGGGGTCCCGGGAAATGTCGAGAACGTGGAGAAGCACCGTGGTCCGCTCCACGTGGCGGAGGAACTTGATACCCAGGCCGGCCCCCTCGTGGGCCCCCTCGATGAGGCCGGGGATGTCGGCAACGACGAATGTTTCTCCTTCACCGTACCGGACGACTCCCAGGTTCGGGATCAGGGTGGTGAAAGGATAGTCGGCGATTTTCGGCCGTGCCGCTGAGATTCTTGAAATAAGTGTCGATTTACCCACGTTGGGAAGCCCGATGATGCCGACGTCGGCCAACAGCTTAAGCTCCAGCCGGACCCACCTTTCGTCACCGGGGATGCCGTCCTGGGCATACCGGGGAGCCTGCCGGGTCGGGGTCGCGAACCGGGCGTTTCCACGGCCGCCCTTTCCTCCCCGGGCGATGATAAAAAAATCCCCCTCTTCTTTCAGGTCCGCCAGGATCTCGCCCGTTTCGCCGTCGTGGACGACCGTTCCGACGGGGACGAGGATTTCCCTGTCCTGGCCGTTTCTGCCCGTCCGTTTGCTCCCTTCCCCGTGCCCCCCTCTTTCCGCTACATGGTGCTGCTGGTACTTGAAATCGAGAAGGGTCCGGAGGCTCGGGGAGACCCGAAGGATGACGTCGCCTCCCTTGCCGCCGTCGCCGCCATCGGGGCCGCCCCGGGGCACATATTTTTCCCGCCGGAAACTGACGCACCCCTTCCCGCCGTCACCGGCCTTGATGTAGATTTTTGCTTCGTCAACGAAATTCATGGTTTATTTTAGGGGTCTTCCGCCGTCCCGGCAAGAAAAAAGGTGTTTGACGGGCTTCGAGCCTGCAAACACCTTCATTTTTTCCTGACGGTTCTGTTAGGAAAAATTCCCGATGGAATCAGTTGGGGTAGACGCTTACTTTCTTCCGCGTTTTATCGAACCGCTCGAATTTGACGACCCCGTCGATTTTCGAGAAGATGGTGAAGTCCTTCCCCAGCCCGACATTTTTCCCGGGATGGATTTTCGTTCCAAGCTGGCGAACGATAATGGTTCCCGCGGATATGGCCTGGCCGCCGAAGACCTTGACGCCTCTTCGCTGGCCCTGGCTGTCCCGTCCGTTCCGGGAACTCCCCTGTCCTTTCTTGTGTGCCATGATATCCTCCGTTATGAGGCGATTTCCTTGATTCTGATTACGGTGAGAGACTGCCGGTGGCCTGTTTTTTTCCGGTATCCTTTTCGTCTCTTCTTCTTGAAGACGATGAGCTTCGGTCCCCGGATCTGCCCCAGGACTTCCCCCGTCACCGTGGCAGCCGTAAGGGTCGGCCGTCCGATTTCAACGCCCTCGTCCTTCCCGATCATGAGCACCTGGTCGAAGGAGACCGTGGTGCCTTTGTCCGCTTCGATTTTTTCAACCTGGACGATCTGCCCCGGTGCGACCCGGTACTGTTTCCCACCTGTTTTAATGACTGCAAACATAATTCGATCCTTTTTTCAGTAAAATTGAAACCGCTATTATAAAAATAAAAATGCTTTTGTCAACAAAGATTTTTATTTTTCCTTCATTTTAATTATTTGATCCATCCTACAATCATCTTGACATATGTCGCGAAGAGCGGTATCGTGCTTGGATAAGTATTTTTCTCGGGCCCATAGCTCAGCTGGAAGAGCCACCGGCTCATAACCGGTAGGTCCCTGGTTCGAACCCAGGTGGGCCCACCAGAAAAACTGTTTGGACCGGTTCCCTATTATGAGTCATAAATCGAAAATTGGCAAGACCGGATGTTCGTCGGTGGACGGGAAACTACAAATGCACCAGATTCTGGTGCATTTTTTTTTAATTCAACAGAGGGAATGGTTTTGAAAGAGCAGGTTTCACTATTAATTGAACTCCAGAAGCTGGATGACGATATCCGCCGGGAAACGGTGAAGAAGACGGAGCTGCCCGAGCGGATCGAAAAGCTGAAGGAGGAGATCCGTTTTCACGAAGTCATGGTGGAGGAGAAAAAAAGCCTGGCCGAATCCCTTCAGAGGAGCCTCAAGGAAAATGAAAATGAATTGAAGAGATTGGGCGAGACGCTCGGCAAGGTGAAGGGCCGTCTGTTCGAGGTTAAGACGAACAAGGAATATCAGGCCATGCTGAAGGAAATGGATGCCATCACGGAGGCCAGCGACGCCGTTGAGGATAAGATTCTCCAGTATTACGATCAGGTCGACGGGTCCCTCAAATCCCTGGATGAGGCGAAAAGGGAATATGAGGCCCGTCAGCGGAAGCATGAAGGGGAAATCGGGCAGATCGAAAAGGAAATAGCGATGATCGACCGCATCCTCGAGGATATTCAGGAAAAGTACATTGAAGCCAGGGAAAGGATCCGGGCCGACCTGATCCGCCGGTACGACCTCATCCGTCAGAAACGGAACGGGAAAGCCGTCGTTGCCGTCTGGAAGGAAGTATGCGGCGGCTGCCACATGAATATCCCCCCCCAGTTGTACAACAACCTGCAGAAATACGAAGATCTCATTCTCTGTCCCCATTGCAACCGGATCATTTACTGGGAGAATCGAAATGACGAAGGGACGTGAAGGGGCCCGGCTCCATGCCGATGGCGGAAGCCGCGGAAACCCCGGGCCTGCGGGGGCCGGCGCGGTCCTTTACGGCCGGGACGGGAAAATCCTTCACGAATGGAAAATTTATTTAGGCATTGCGACGAATAACGAAGCGGAGTACCAGGGCCTTATACTGGGGCTTACGGAAAGCCTCAGGGAGGGTTTCCGTAACCTCTCCATCTGCCTGGACTCGGAGCTTGTCGTCCGCCAGGTGGCGGGACTTTACCGGGTGAAAAACGAGCGACTGAAGAAGCTTTATTCCCGGGTGACCACCCTTCTTGACGGCCTTGAATCCTGGACGATCACCCACGTGGCCCGCGACGAGAACCGGGAGGCGGACCGCCTGGTCAACGAAGCCATTGACGGGGGGCTCTCAATCAGGTAGTCTTGAAAGAAGGGAAGCGCCGCATCGGAGTCGGTCGGGTGGTCGCTCTTCCGCAAAGGCGGAGGGGAGGAAAGTCCGAGCTCCGCAGGGCAGGATGGTCGCTAACGGCGACTGGGGGTGACCCTAAGGAAAGTGCCACAGAAAATAAACCGCCTCGACCGGTTTTCCGGCCGGGGTAAGGGTGAAACGGTGAGGTAAGAGCTCACCAGTTTTCCGGGTGACCGGAAAAGCTTGGTAAACCCCATCCGGAGCAAGACCAAATAGGAGAACGTTTGAAGGTGGCCCGCCTGAAGTTCTCGGGTAGTGTCGCTTGAGGCGGCAGGCAACTGCCGTCCCAGAGGAATGATCACCGCTCCTTCTCAGGAGAACAAAACTCGGCTTACAGACCGTCTCCGGTGAGGCGCGTTCCCTCGGAAAATCCAATCTTGTTTCCCCATCCTGTTTTCAAAGGAGGGTGTCCATGAAAAGGCGGGCCGGAATCCTGGCCTTTCCCCTGTTCCTCCTGTTCTTTCCCTTCTTCCTGCCCCTTGCCGCCCTGACGGGGGAGGAACGGCCCTTATCGGCCGGCGATGACTACCTCCGGAAGGGAATGTACCTGGAGGCCATCGGGGCCTACCAGGAAAGCGCCGACCAGTCGAAGGACCGGGAAAATGTCGCCCGGTCCCTGCTCAGAATAGGCGATATATACAGTATATTCCTCAATGAGCCCGACCCCGCCCTGGTGAAATACGGGGAAGTCCGGGAACGTTACGGCGAAACTCCCTGGGCGGCCAACGCCCTTTTCAATTCGGGAATGATTCTTTTCGAAAAGAACCGGTTTTCCGAAGCCCTGTCCCTTTTCAGACAGTTCGTGTCCCTTTACCCCTCTTCGGACCGCCGCTTCACGGCGGAATTTATGATCGAGTCCTGCCTGAATCCTCCGGTGGTGCCGGTGAAGGCGGATAATCCGCCGGAAAAGGCGATGCCCGCCGACCCATCGATCCGGGTGCTTCTTGTCGAGGAAGCGCCGGAGGTCGAAGTCCGATCCCCCGGCGCCTTCGTCATGAAAGATGCCTCGGAGAAAACGACCCTCTCCACCTTCCGGGAAGAGGTCGGCTACCCCGTAACGGCGGCGGGAGGAGGTCTCACCGTCGCCGGGAAGCGTTTTTCGGAGAATCGGGCCGTCCTGGTTCCGTCGGGATCATCGCCCATCGCCGTCAACGGAACGCGATACCGGGGAAAGATCGTCATCGCCGTCTCGGGAAGCAAAATCAATGTCATCAATGTAGTCGGCCTGGAAGCCTACCTTCGCGGCGTCCTGCCCAAAGAAATGTCCTGGAGCTGGCCCCCCGAAGCCCTCAAGGCCCAGGCGGTGGCCGCGAGGACCTACGCCCTCTATCAGAAGTCCCGGAGCGGAGACAAGGAATACGATGTATACGGCACGACGAGTTCCCAGGTGTACGGGGGCGCCGGCGTGGAGAAGGCCGAGACCGACCGGGCCGTGGCCGAAACGGCCGGCAGGGTGCTTTTCCATCATGGTGAACTCGTGCTCGCCTACTTCCATTCCAACAGCGGCGGGAGAACGGAAGACGCAAAAGAGGTCTGGACCGCCGAGGTGCCTTACCTGAAAGGGGTCCGGGATGATTTCAGCGGCATCGGCCCCAGTTACCAGTGGGCCGCCACGGTGTCCCTGGAGGACCTGGCCGGCACTCTGAAAGAAAAGGGAGAGAAGGTGGGACGGATCCGGAAGCTTGAACCGGCCGAAAAGAGCCTGTCGGGGCGGGTCCGGAAGATCCGGATCGTTCACGACGGCGGTGAGACCGTCCTCACGGGGAACCATTTCCGGGTGAAGACCTTCCCCCGGGACATCAAGAGTACCCTCTTTTCCATGGAGGAAACCGGGAGGAAAGTCCGATTTGAGGGAAAAGGGTACGGCCATGGCGTCGGCATGAGCCAGTGGGGCGCCCGGGGGATGGCGGAAAAAGGATACACCCACGAAGCGATCCTGAAACATTATTATTCCGGAGTGGAACTGGAGACCCTCGGCACTCCCTGAATTCCCTGAAGACCGTCTCCGGACACCCGGATCATTATTGCCCTTCCGGTCTGTATCTTGCGAAGGAGGGTTGAAGCCCCGGATTGCAATCAGGAGTAACATCAACAATAGACCGATCTCTGTCCCTCTCTGACCTTTCCCCGGTGCAACGGGTCGCCGAAGGGTTGTGGGAAGGCGAATCGTCAATAAAAAAGGCGCCCCGGGGGCGCCTTTTTTTTACCGATGAACCGTCTCAGGCCTTGATGCCCAGGCTTTTTTCCGTCTCCAGGATGTCCAGGGTGGTCTTGATGACCGTGTCCGAGTTGAGGGACATGCTGTTGATGCCGCACTCCACGAGGAACCGGGCGAACTCGGGATAATCGCTCGGGGCCTGCCCGCAGATCCCGATTTTCTTTCCCATCTTGTTGGCCTTCGATATGGCGACCCTGACGAGATCCATGACGGCGCCGTTCCGCTCGTCGAAGATGTGGGACACCATGGCGGAGTCGCGGTCGAGCCCCAGGGTGAGCTGGGTGAGGTCGTTGGAACCGATGGAAAATCCGTCGAACACCTTGCCGAACTCTTCAATGAGGACCACGTTGCTCGGGATTTCCACCATCATGTAAAGTTCCAGGCCGTTTTCCCCCTGGACGATGCCGTTATCCGCCATGACCTTGACCACCCGCTTTCCCTCCTCCACGGTCCGGCAGAAGGGGATCATGAGCTTCACGTTGGAAAGACCCATGTCGTTCCGGACGATCTTCATGGCCCGGCACTCCAGTTCGAAGCCTTCCCTGTAACGGTCGTCATAGTACCGGGAGGCGCCCCGGAAGCCGATCATGGGATTCTCCTCGTCTTCCTCGAAATAGATGCCGCCGATGAGGTTCTTGTATTCGTTGCTCTTGAAATCGCTCATCCGGACGATGACGTCGTTGGGATAGAAGGCCGCCCCGATCTTGGCCACCCCCTGGGCGAGCTTGTCCACGAAGAAGTCCGTCTTGTTGGCGTATCCCCGGGTGAGCTCCTCGATTTCCTTCCGGATGTCCGGATCGGTGACCTTTTCGAAGTGTACGAGTGCCATGGGATGGATCCGGATGAAGTTGTTGATGATGAATTCGAGCCGGGCAAGACCGACGCCGTCGCTGGGAATGGCGGCGATATCGAAGGCGTTTTCCGGGTTTCCCACGTTCATCATGATGGCGGTCCTCGGCCGTTTCATGTCCTTCAGGTTGACCCGGTCGATGTCATATTTCAGGATGCCGTCGTAAACGTTTCCGATTTCCCCCTCGGCGCAGGATACGGTGGCTTCCTTCACGTTTTTCAGTTTTTCCGTCCCATCCCCTGTCCCGACGATGCAGGGCACCCCGAGTTCGCGGCTCACGATGGCGGCATGGCAGGTCCTGCCGCCTTTATTCGTCACGATGGCCGCGGCGATTTTCATGATGGGCTCCCAGTCGGGGTCCGTCATGTCCGTGACGAGGACCTCCCCTTTTTTGAATTTCTTGATATTGGCCGCGGTCTCGATGTTATTCACGGGGCCCGCGCCGATCTTGGAACCCACCGCCGTTCCCGTGACGAGAGGCTTTTTCGCTTCCTTGAGGATATAGGTTTCGAGGACCGTCATATCTTTCTGGGACTGGACCGTTTCCGGGCGGGCCTGGAGGATGAAGAGTTCCCCGGTCTTCCCGTCCTTGCCCCATTCAATGTCCATGGGCTTGAAATACCCCGCTTTTTCCGAGTAGTGGTCCTCGATGATCATGGTCCATCGGGCCAGGGTCAGGATGTCGTCGTCGACGACGCAGAATCTCTGCCGGTCTTCCCGGGGGACGGGAATGATCGCCGTGGATTTGTCCCCCTCATGGGCATAGACCATCTTGACTTCCTTCGAACCGAGCTTCTTCTGGATGATGGGTCTGAAGCCCTTGCGGAGGGTCGGCTTGAACACGAAAAACTCGTCGGGATTGACCGTGCCCTGGACGACCATTTCTCCTAACCCGTAGGAAGCGGTGACCAGGATGGCGTCCTTGAACCCCGACTCCGTGTCGATGGAAAAAATGACCCCCGAGGCGCCGATGTCCGACCGGACCATCTTCTGGACCCCGATGGAAAGATAAACGGACATGTGGTCGAAACCCTTGTCCTCCCGGTAGGAAATGGCGCGGTTCGTGAAGAGAGAGGCGAAACACTTCTTGCAGGCCTCGATGACCCCGTCGGTGCCCTGGATATTCAGGAAGGTCTCCTGCTGCCCGGCGAAACTGGCGTCTGGAAGGTCTTCCGCCGTGGCGGAGCTTCTCACGGCCACGTCCGTATTTTCACCGTATTCGTCGCAGAGTTTCTTATAGGCTTTTGAGATGGCGTCCCGGAGATCGTCGGGAATGGCGGCGTTGTATATCAAGGAGCGTATTTTCGCTCCCCGCTCGCTCAGGTTCTGCATATCATGGGTGTCAAGGCCGGAGAGGGTCTTTTCTATTTCCTTCTCGATGCCCGAAGATTTGAGAAGATATCGATAGGCATGGGCCGTCACGGCGAAGCCGTCGGGAATAGTCACCCCCTTGGCGGTCAACTCCCTTTTCATCTCACCAAGGGATGCGTTTTTCCCTCCCACTTCGGGGATATCGTCGAGTTCGATTTCGTCAAACCACAGGACATGCTTTTCGCCTTTCATGGGGGTCCTCCTGAAGAGTGATGTTAAACGAAAAACTACTATCAACTTTGACGGGGCAAGTCAACATGAAAGAGGAAGTGAAGCGGGGAGGCGGGCATGGGGCGACGGATGGATTTTTCTTGCCAGGAGGAGGAAATTGTGAAAAGTTGTAGCGCTTAAGGCATGGACGATCCGCGGGATTGCCGCGGGGTCCGGCAAAGGGAGGCGAATCTTGAAAATCACCACCGCCCGGTTCCTCACGAGCGGGGCATCCCCCCGTCACTATCCTGACTCCGCCTTTCCGGAAGTCGCTTTCGCCGGCCGGTCCAACGTGGGGAAATCCTCCCTCATCAACACCCTGGTGAACCGGAAGAAGCTGGCCCACACGAGCGCCACCCCCGGCAAGACCCAGATGCTCAATTTTTTTCTCATCAACGACACTTTCGTCTTCGTCGATCTGCCCGGGTACGGATATGCCCGGGTGCCCCTCGCCGTCCGGCAGTCGTGGGGGCCCATGGTGGAGACCTTTCTCATGGAGAGAAAACAGCTTTGTCTCGTCGTTCTCATCCTCGATGTCCGGCGGGACCCGTCGGAGCAGGACCGGTCTCTCCTGGAGTGGCTCCGGTTCTACCGGCGTTTTCATATCATCGCCCTTTCCAAAGCGGATAAGCTTTCGTCGAGCGGGAAACAGCGCCGGGTCGCGGAGATCCGCACGGCTCTTGCCCTGGGCGCCGATGAACCTGCCGTTCCCTTTTCCGCCCGGACGGGGGAAGGGAAGGACGTCCTCTGGGGAATGATCCGGAGAACCCTGGCCGGGGCATGAATGGGGGAGGTTCCCGCCGGCCGTGGATCAAGCCCGCGAAATAGCCCTTGACAGGCCCGTTAATATTTGTTAACCCGACCCCGTTTGTGCTCTTTGACAGCTTCGTAAAAAGTCATTGTGTCGCGTTGCTTTTCATCTCACGTTACTGCGGCTTCCATGCCGGGATCCCTCGTTTCTCCGGATCCGGGCGCCCTGCCACTGAATCTTCTTACGAAACTGTCTGAAAATCTTTGTTTTAAGATTTCGGAGTTTGCGATCTTTGGCAGAAACCTGACAGGATCATCAGATGACGACTTCGTAAAAAGTCCATAGCCTGTGTTGCCCTTCATCCCTCGTCATGGCGACGCACCGCTCCGTACTTCTCATTCATCGGGATTCGGGCGCCTGGCCTCTGAAGCTTTTACGAAGCCGCCGGAAAATGATCATATTTCGACTTTTTACGAGGTCATCATTAAATTAATAACGGGTAAAAACTCTAAACAGAGGTGCATAAAAGCGTGATCAGGGAAGAAGAAAAAATAGGCGCCGTGATGGTGGTCGGTTCCGGGATCGCCGGAATTCAGGCCTCTTTGGACCTGGCCAACTCGGGGATGAAGGTTTACCTTGTCGAGAACGACATCAGCATCGGTGGCGTCATGGCACAGCTCGACAAGACCTTTCCCACCAATGACTGCTCTGCCTGCATTCTGTCCCCCAAGCTTGTCGAAGTGGGCCGCCACCCCAACGTGGATATTCTGACCCGCAGAACGGTGGAAGCCGTCGAGGGTGAGCCGGGCCGCTTTACCGTCAAACTGAAAAAGGCCCCCCGGTTCATCGACTTGGCCAAGTGCACGGGGTGCGGGGACTGCGCCGCCGTCTGTCCCGTCGAAGTTCCTTCCGATTTCAATGAGGGGCTGGATTCGCGGAAAGCCATCTACCGGAAATTTCCCCAGGCCATTCCCAGCGGCTATGCCATCGACAAACTCGGGACCTCGCCCTGCAAGGCTGCCTGCCCCACCCACATCAGCGTCCAGGGGTACGTGGCCCTCATCGCCAAGGGCAAGTTCAAGGACGCCCTGAAGCTCATCAAGAAAGACAACCCCTTTCCCTCCGTGTGCGGCCGGGTGTGCAACCATCCCTGCGAACAGGCCTGCAAGCGGGGTGAGGTGGACGCCCCCATCGACATCATGCACCTGAAACGCTTCGTCGCCGACCTGGATCTCAACGACGAGACCCGGTTCGTTCCCGAAGTGAAGGAAAAGAAGAACAAGAAGGTCGGCATCGTCGGCGCCGGGCCCGCGGGGCTCACGGCGGCTTACTACCTGGCCATCGAGGGGTACGACGTGACGGTCTACGAGGCCCTGCCCGTGGCGGGCGGCTGGCTTTCCGTCGGCATTCCCGAGTACCGCCTCCCCAAGGACGTCCTCAACGCGGAAATCAAGATCATCGAGGACCTGGGCGTCAAGATCGTTCTCAACACGAAAGTCGGGAAAGACATCTCCTTCGACGAGATCCGGAAAAACTTCGATGCCGTCTTCATCGGCGTGGGCTCCCACGTGAGCAGCAAGCTCGACGTCCCCGGCGAGGACCTGGAAGGGGTCTATCACGGCATCGATTACCTGAAGCGGGTCAACTTAGGCGAGAAGGTCTTCCTGGGGGACCGCGTCGCCGTCATCGGCGGCGGGAACGTGGCCATGGACGCCGTCCGGACGGCCGTCCGGACGGGCTCGAAGGACGTGTTCATTCTCTACCGGCGGTCCCGGGCCGAAATGCCCGCCTCTCCCGAGGAAATAGAAGAGGCGGAAGAGGAAGGGATCCGCATGGAGTTCCTCGTCGCCCCCGTCCGGATTCTCGGGAAGGACGGGAAGGTCACGGGGATCGAGTGCCTCCGCATGGAACTCGGCGAACCCGACGCGAGCGGCCGCCGGAGACCGGTACCCGTCAAGGGTTCGGAATTCACCATCGACCTCGACGCCATCGTCCCCGCCATCGGCCAGACGGGCGATCTCTCCTTCGTGCCCAGGGAAAGCGGCATTTCCGTCAACAAGTGGAACACTTTCGACGTCGATGACGTCACCTTCGCCACGAACGTGGAAGGCGTCTTTGCCGGCGGCGACAACGTCACCGGCCCCGCAACGGTGGTCAAGGCCATCTATGCGGGGAAGGAAGCGGCCGTTTCCATCGACCGGTACCTGAAAGGGGAGGAGGTCAAAGCGGGCCGGGAAAAGAACTGGAAGGAAAACCTGGCCGACAAGGCGGACGTCTCCGATGTGCCTAAAGAAGAGCGGATCGTCATGCCGGCGCTGGAACCCCGGGAGCGGCGGTCCCACTTCAAGGAGGTCATCCTCCCCATGACGGAGGACGAGGCCGTCCGGGAAGCGAGCCGGTGCCTGAGCTGCGGGATCTGCTCCGAATGCTACATGTGCGTGAACGCCTGTCTCGCCGGCTGCATCAACCACGACATGAAAGAGGAAGAAGAAGTCCTCCAGGTCGGCTCCATCATCGCCGCCCCGGGGTTCAAGGTCTTCGATTCCACCCTCCGGGGGGAATACGGCTACGGGATTTACGACAACGTCGTGACGAGCATCCAGTTCGAGCGGATCCTCTCGGCCTCGGGTCCCCATTTCGGCCATGTCCAGCGGATTTCCGACGGGAAGGAGCCCCGGAAGGTGGCCTTCATCCAGTGCGTCGGGTCCCGGGACACGAACTGCGGGAACACCTGGTGCTCCTCCGTGTGCTGCATGTACGCCACGAAGGAGGCCATCATCGGGAAGGAGCACCTGAAGACCCTGGAGCCCACGATCTTCTTCATGGATATCCGGGCCCACGGGAAGGACTTCGACCGGTTCGTCAACCGGGCGAAGGGCGAATACGGCATCCGGTACATCCGCTCCATGCCGTCGTCCATCAAGGAACTCCAGCAGACGAAGAATCTCCTCCTCACCTATGTCCAGGAAGACGGCAGCCTGAAGGAAGAGGAATTCGACATGGTCATCCTCTCCGTGGGGCTCTGCCCGCCGCCGGAGGCGGATAAACTCGCCGGCGCCCTGGGGATCGAACTGGAAGAGCACGGGTTCTGCAGGACCCGGCTGGACAATCCCGTCCTGACCAGCCGGGAAGGGGTTTATGTCTGCGGCGCCTTCGGCGGTCCCAAGGACATTCCGGAAACGGTCATGGAGGCGAGCGGCGCCGCCGCCTGCGCCTCCAGCCTTTTGGCTTCCCGACGGGGAACCATGGTGAAGGAGGAAGACCTCCCCATGGAAAAAGACCTCCGGGGCATCGGGCCGCGGGTGGGCGTCTTCGTCTGCCATTGCGGGATCAACATCGGCGGCGTCGTCGATGTCCCGGCGGTGGTGGAATATGCCAGAACGCTTCCCAACGTCGTTTACGTCGCCGACAACCTCTTCACCTGTTCCCAGGACACGGCGGTCAAGATGACCGAGGTGATCCGGGACGAGAACCTGACCCGGGTGGTCGTCGCCTCCTGCTCGCCCCGGACCCATGAGGGGCTTTTCCAGGAAAACTGCGAAAAGGGCGGCCTGAACCGGTACCTCTTCGAAATGGCCAATATCCGGGACCAGGATTCATGGGTCCACATGAACGAGCCCGAAGCGGCCACGGAAAAAGCGAAGGATCTCGTCCGCATGGCCATTTCCAAGGCCCAGTTCCTGAAACCCCTCAAAGCCGGACAACTCGGCGTGAATCACAATGCCCTCATCATCGGCGGCGGGCTCGCGGGGATCACCGCGGCCCTGTCCCTCGCGGACCAGGGATTCGAATCCTACATCGTGGAGAAGGAAGAGGAACTCGGCGGGAACTACCGGAAGCTCTACTTCACCCTCGAAGGGCTGGATACCCGGAAACACCTGGCGGAACTCCTCGACAAGGTGGAGAAGAACGAAAAAGTTCATGTCTTTACCGGGGCCGCCATCAAGAACCTCGAGGGATTCATCGGAAACTACAAGACCACCGTCGACCAGAGCGGAAAGGAAAGCACCTTCGAGCACGGCGTGGTCATCGTGGCCACCGGGGCCTACGAGCTGGAGACGAAGGAATATCTCTACGGCGAAAGCGACCGGGTGGTCACCCAGCGGGAGCTGGAAAAAATGCTTGCCGAGAAGGATCCGAAAGTCGGGGAATCGGGGAGCGTCGTCATGATCCAGTGCGTCGGCTCCCGGAACAAGGAAAGGCCATACTGCAGCCGATACTGCTGCGGCGAGGCGGTGAAAAACGCCCTGAAGCTCAAGGAAGCGGACCCGGGAAAGGAAGTGACCATCCTTTACCGGGACATCCGGACTTACGGGTTCAAGGAGGACTATTACAAGGCGGCCCGGGAGGCGGACGTCCGCTTCATCCGGTATGACGAGGAACGGCCGCCGGTGGTGACCCGAAAGGGCGATAAGCTCAGCATCGCCGTCTTCGATCCCATCCTGAACGAGCCGGTGGACCTTGAGGCGGATCTGCTCACTCTCAGCGTGGGAACGGTGCCCAACGAAGACAACGATTCCATCTCCCGGATGCTCAAGGTTCCGACGAACCAGGACGGCTTTTTCCTGGAAGCCCACGTGAAGCTTCGTCCCGTGGATTTCGCCACCGACGGCGTCTTCATGTGCGGTCTCGCCCATTCGCCGAAATTCAGCGACGAGGCGATCACCCAGGCGAATGCCGCCGTATCGAGGGCCTGCACGATTCTCACGAAGGACTTCATCCAGGCGGAAGGGAAGACGGCCTACGTGATCAAGGAGCGCTGCATGGCCTGCGGCCTTTGCGAAGTGAACTGCCCCTTCGGGGCCATCGCGGTGGACCTGAAGGAAGGAGCGGCGGCGGTCAACGCCGTCCTCTGCAAAGGCTGCGGGGTCTGCACGGCCTCCTGCCGGATGAACGCCGTCGATCTGAACGGGTTTTCGAACGAGCAGGTCCTGTCGCAGATCCGGGTCATGTAGAGGTATTTAGAGACTTATACGAGTTCGTCAACGTCGATAAGAAACGGGGAAGGATATGGCGGAAAACAAACCACAGGAAAACTGGGAACCGAAAATCGTCGGGATTGTTTGCAACTGGTGCACCTATGCCGGCGCCGACCTGGCTGGAATCAGCCGGATACAATATCCTCCCAATGTCCGGCTTATCCGGGTCCCCTGTACGGGAAGGATCAATCCTTTTTACATTATGAAAGCCCTCCAGGAAGGGGCCGACGGGGTCCTCGTGTCGGGATGCCATCCCGGGGAATGCCACTATCTCACGGGGAACCTTTCGGCACGGCGTAAATTCAACATGCTGAAAAACTTCCTGACCTATGTGGGAATAGAACCGGAGCGGGTGACTTTCACCTGGTGCTCCGCGTCGGAGGGGGATCGGTTCGCCCAGGTCATCAAGGGGGTTACCGAGCGGGTGAGAGCCCGGGGGCCCGCAAGAAAGCTTGTCAAGGCCCTGTAAGAGGATGGTTTGACCGCGGAAGGCCCTTACCCGCCGACAGGGGAAACAGGGACGGTTCCGGGCGCGGTGGAAAGAAGACTCTCTTCGGATTCCATGATGTTTGTCAAATAACGGGAGCGAGGAATTATAGACCGTGGAAAACGTAGCAAAACAACTTCGGGAAGAGGCGAAGAAGCTTTTGGCGGCGAAGAAGGTGGATGTCATCGTGGGCTACGAGAAAGGGACTCTGCCCCTTCAGTCCGTTCCCTGCTTCATCGAAAAACCGGAGGATGTCGAACGACTGGTGTGGGATGCCTTCTGCAGCCAGAACCTGGCGAAATTCGTCCATGACCTGATCCACCAGCACCGGGCGTCTCAGGCCCGGATGAAACCGGAGGATCGGAAAAAGAAGGTGGTGGGGATCGTGGCCCGGGGCTGCACGACCCGGTCGATTGTGATCCATCTCCAGGAAAGGCAGTACGGCCGAGACGAAGTGGTGATTCTCGGCGTCCCCTGCCGGGGGTATGTTTCCAGGAAGAAGGCGGCGGAGGCGGTGGAAGGCGAAGAAATCACCGGCGCGGAACTGAAGGGGAAAGACCTGATGCTGCAGACGCCGGCGGGCGACAGGACCGTTTTACTTGAATCGGTCCTGTCCGACAGCTGCCTCACCTGCCGGTTCAACAATCCCGTCATTTCCGATGTGGCCCTCGGGGATCCGGCGGCGCCCATGAATCCCGATCAGGAATACGGGAAGGTGAAGGCTTTTGAGAACCTCCCCGTGGAGGAACGGTGGGCCTATTTCACGAAGGAGATGGCCAAGTGCATGCGCTGCTTCGCCTGCCGGAACACCTGTCCCTCCTGCTACTGCAAGGTCTGCTTCGCCGAGCAGAACCAGCCCGTTTGGATCGGCGTTTCCGTGGATCCCTCGGACACCCAGATGTTCCAGCTCATGCGGATCTTCCACATGGCGGGTCGCTGCGTGGACTGCGGGTCGTGCATCGAGGTCTGCCCCATGGGCGTGGACCTTCGGACGTTCCTGAAGAAGCTTGACAAGGACGGGTTCGAACTTTTCAACAACCGGGTGGGTGCCGACATGGACAGCCCGCCGCCCTTGAGTACTTACTCGTATGAGGACAAGGAAGAATTCATTTACAACCCTGAATAACAGGATGAACGGAGACGATATGGGAGCGTTCTTGGAAGAAGTCAACAGGAGAATCGACGGCGTGCCCATCCAGCGGTGCTACCACTGCCGGAAGTGTTCCGCCGGCTGCCCCGTGGCCTTCGCCATGGAATACAACCCCAACAAGGTCATCAAGATGATCCAGATGGGGAAGCGCCCGGAAGTGCTGGCCAGTTCGACCATCTGGCTGTGCGCTTCCTGCGAGACCTGTGTGACCCGCTGTCCCAACGACGTGGACATCGCCCGGATGATGGACGTTCTCCGGGAGATGGTCATCGAGGAAGGAACGGGCGCCCGGGAGAAGAACATCCTCAAATTCCACGAGGCGTTTCTTTCCAGTGTGAAGACAGGCGGACGGATCAACGAGCCCATGATGATCGCCCACTACAAGATGAAATCGGGCGATTTCTTCTCCGACCTGAAATTGGGTCTCGATATGTTCATGAAAGGCAAGCTGGCCCTTGTGTCCCCGAAAACGAAGGACATGGCGTCGGTTCGGAAAATATTCGACAGGACGCAAAAGTGATTAAATTCAGTCGTACACCGCAGTGACGAGGGTTGAAGGACAACGAAGTATATGGAGTATTTTACGAAGTCGTCAAAAGTAAGTCTTGAGTGATTAGACTCTAAGGAGGCGGTCTTTGAAGGTTTCATATTATCCCGGATGTTCGCTCCATGCCACGGGGAAGGAATACGACCAGTCCGTAAAGGCCGTGAGCCAGGCCCTGGGGATCGAGCTGGCCGAGGTGAATGACTGGTCGTGCTGCGGCGCCTCTTCGGCCCACATGACCAACTTCAAGCTTTCCGTGGCCCTGCCGGCCAGAAATCTCGCGGCGGCCCAGAAAGCCGGCATGGATGTCATGGTTCCCTGCGCGGCCTGTTTCAACCGGTTCAAAATGGCCCAGCACAATCTGGCGGGAAACGAGGCCCTGAAGAAGGAAATCGAGGAAATCATCGGGGAGCCCTACCGGGGCGACCTGTCGGTCCGGAATCCCATCGATGTTTTCTTCAACGACATCGGGCTGGACAAGCTGGCGGAAAAGGTGACCCGGAAACTCGCCGGCCTGAAGCCCGTCTCCTATTACGGGTGCCTCCTCTTGAGACCCCCCGATGTCTGCGGGTTCGACAATTACGAGAATCCCGTCATTTTAGACAAGATGATGGCCGCCCTCGGAGCGGAACCGAAGAACTGGTCCTGCAAGACCGACTGCTGCGGCGGGAGCCTCACCCTGGGGAAGACGGAAATCGTGGTTCGCCTCGTGGACAAGCTGATGACCATGGCGAGAGAGGCGGGGGCGAACTGCCTGGTGACGGCCTGCCCGGTGTGCATGGCCAACGTGGACATGAGACCCCGCGAAGAACTCCGGCTTCCCGTGTTCTATTTCACCGAACTGATCGCCCTGGCCATGGGGCTTCCGGGCCCCGACAGGTGGTTCAAACTCCATAGCACGGATCCGACGCCCCTCCTTAAATCCCTGGCGCTCCTTTAACGGGGGAAATGAAGGTGGGCACCGAGAGGCCCGTTGCAGGATTCGGAAGGCCTTTCACAGAACGTGAAATATCAATGAAGATCTAAGGGAAGATATGGAAAAGAGAATCATCAAGAAAGAAAACCTGGCCGACCTTGTGAAGAAACTCACTGCAGAGATGACCGTCTATGCCCCCGTGAAGGAGGAGGACAACATCGTCTTCGGCCTTCTCGCAGAGGGGAAGGCGCCGCTTCTGGAGTACAGGAACACGAAAAACGCGCCCAAGAATCTTTTCTTCCCCCAGGCGGAAGCGCTCCTTCGTTTCATGACGACCCCCCGGGGCATGGAGTTGAAGGAGGACGAGGCGGGAAAGGCGAAGGAGGTGGTTCTCTTCGGAGTCCGGCCCTGCGACGCCCGCAGTTTTTTTCTTCTCGACGCTCTTTTTGACCAGGACAAATGGAAAGATCCTTACTACGTTGAGCGGCGGCGGAAAACGACGGTCATTTCCCTCGGATGCGTTCATCCCCCCTATACCACCTGTTTCTGCACCTCCGTGGGGGGGCATCCCCTTTCGGCGGAAGGGGCGGATATTCTTCTCACGGACCTCGGGGAGGCCTACCTGGCGGAATTTCTGACGCCGAAGGGTGAAAAACTTCTTGAGAAATGGGGGGATCTGCCCAAGGCGGACGAGAAGGCCGATTCGCAGAAGAAGGAGATTGTGAAAAAGGCGGGGAGCGAAATCCGGTCTGAAATTCCGGGGAAAGAAATCAAATCCTGGCTGGACGGGAACTTCGAGCATCCCTTCTGGGACACCATCCACAAGAGCTGCCTGGCCTGCGGGACCTGCACGTACCTGTGCCCCACCTGCCACTGCTTCGACATCACCGACGAAGTCAAAAAGGACGACGGCAGGCGGGTACGGTCCTGGGATTCCTGCATGTACTGGCTCTTCACCCAGGAGACTTCGGGGCACAACCCCCGGACCTCCCAGAAACAGCGGTGGCGGCAGCGGCTCATGCACAAGTTCAAATATTTCGTCGACAACTTCGAAGCCATCGCGTGCGTGGGATGCGGACGGTGCGTCATGTACTGCCCGGTGAATATCGACATTCGGAAAATCGTAACGGATATTTCGAAATTATAGCTTCGGGAGAAGGTAATGGAGAGGAACCCTTATTTGCCCATTCCGGTTGAAGTCGTAAAAATTACGACGGAAGTGGATACCAAAGACATCAAATCGTTCCGGCTTGCCTTCGTGAACAAGGAAGACGAGGAGAACTTCAAGTACCTGCCGGGGCAGTTCGCAGAGCTTTCCATTTATGGAAAAGGGGAGTCCCCCATCGGAATCGCTTCGTCCCCCACCCAGAAGGGCTACCTGGAATTCACCGTCCAGCGCGCCGGGGTCGTCACATCGGCCCTGCACAACATGGAGGAGGGTACCCCCATGGGCGTCCGGGGTCCTTTAGGGAATCACTGGCCCCTGGATTACCTCGAAGGGAAGAATGTGGTCATCGTCGGGGGCGGCTTTGCCTTCACGACCCTCCGTTCCCTCCTGAATTACATGCTCTACGAAGAGAATCGCGCCCGTTTCGGCGACATCACCGTGGTGTACGGCGCCCGGTCGCCCGGTCTTCTGATCTACAAGGACGAACTCGCCGAATGGGAGAAGCGGAAGGACCTGAACCTGAACGTGACGGTGGACAAGGGGGATGCCGGCTGGAAAGGCCGGGAGGGGTTCGTTCCCACGGTCTGCAAGGAGATCGCCCCGAGTTCGGAAAACGCCGTGACGGTCATCTGCGGCCCGCCCATCATGATCCGCTTCACCCTGCCCGTGTTTTTCGATTTGGGCTTTTCCAAGGAGAACATCTACACTTCCCTGGAAATGCGGATGAAATGCGGCATCGGGAAATGCGGCCGGTGCAATGTGGGAAACAAGTATGTCTGCAAGGACGGCCCCGTGTTTTCGCTGGCCGAGCTGGACAAGCTGACGAAGGAATATTAGACGACTGCGGCGGGGTAGCCATTCCCGGCCCGGTTGATAGAGATCTGCCATTGAAAACAGGGAGCCCCCAGGCTCCCTGTTTCGTGACAAGCCCCGGATGCAGGCCTGCATCTATCGGTTTTGGAGGTTGAAATCATTGGACAGGATCCTTGAAAAAGAAGAACTTTCCGAGAGCGTCTGGAAAATGGTTCTCGAGGCGCCGGAGATCGCCCGGAAACGAAAAGCCGGCCAGTTCATCGTCCTTATGACCCATGACAAGGGGGAGCGGATTCCCCTGACCATGGTGGATTCGGACGGCGACAGGGGAACGGTCACCATCATCTTCCAGGTGGTGGGCAAGACGACCCGGTGCCTTTCCGAGATGAATGTCGGGGACAGCCTCTTCAGCATCCTCGGGCCTCTGGGCCACGCCACGGAAATCGAGAATTTCGGAACGACCCTCTGCGTCGGCGGCGGCGTCGGCATCGGCGTGGTCTACCCCATTTCACGGGCCCTCAAGGAGAAGGGAAACCGCGTGATTTCCATCATCGGCGCCCGGACGAAGGACCTTCTCATCCTCGAGGAGGAGATGAAGGCGACAAGCGATGTCCTGTACGTGGCCACCGACGACGGCAGCTACGGCATCCCGGGCTTCGTCACCTCCGTCCTCAAGAATGTCCTCGATTCGGATGAAAAGGTAAGCCGGATCTTCGCCATCGGCCCCGTGCCCATGATGCGGGCGCTCTGCAACGTCACCCGTCCCTACGGCGTGAAAACGATCGTCAGCCTCAACCCCATCATGGTGGATGCCACGGGGATGTGCGGCGCCTGCCGGGTGAACGTGGGCGGGAAAACGAAACTGGGCTGCGTGGACGGTCCCGAGTTCGACGGCCACGAAGTGGATTTCGACCTCCTCATGAAACGCCTTCGGATGTACTGCGACGAAGAGGAAAAGGCGATGGAAAACTACAGATGCGGGTGTTGTGATGGACGATAACAGGGAAAAACCGGCCAAAAAAGAGAAGATCCCGAGGCAGGCCATGCCGGAACAGGAACCGGCGGATCGTGTCCGGAATTTCCTGGAAGTGCCTTTAGGTTACGGGGCGGAGCAGGCGATCCTGGAGGCGAAGCGGTGCATTCAATGCAAGAAACCTTCCTGTGTTTCCGGCTGTCCCGTGGATGTGGATATCCCGGGCTTCATCAAGAAAATAACGGAGGGTGATTTCCTGGGAGCCGCCCGGAGGATCAAGGAGACGAACGGCCTTCCCGCCGTATGCGGCCGGGTCTGCCCTCAGGAAATCCAGTGCGAACAGGTCTGTATTCTCGGGAAGAAGGGCGATCCCGTGGCCGTCGGAAGGCTCGAGCGGTTCGTGGCGGATTACGAGCGTTCCGCCGGTCCGGTGGACATCCCCGAGTGTGCGGCCCCCACGGGAAAACGGGTGGCCATTGCCGGGGCGGGGCCGGCGGGACTGACTGCGGCGGGGGATCTCGTCAAGCTGGGCCATGAAGTGACGATTTTCGAGGGCCTCCACAAAGCCGGCGGCGTCCTCGTCTACGGCATTCCCGAGTTCCGCCTCCCCAAGGCCATCGTCGACGCGGAAGTACAGTATCTGGCAAAGACGGGGGTGAAAATCGTCACGAGTGCCGTTATCGGCCGGCTGAAGACGGTGGACGACCTCTTCGCCGAGGGGTACGACGCCGTGTTCCTGGGAGTCGGCGCGGGGGCTCCGGTTTTCATGAACATCCCCGGGGAGAACCTGGGCGGGATATACTCGGCCAACGAATATCTCACCCGGTCGAACCTCATGAAGGCCTATCTTTTTCCCGAGTATGACACGCCCATTGCCCGGGGGAAGAACGTGGCCGTCATCGGCGGCGGCAACGTGGCCATGGACTCGGTCCGGACGGCCCTTCGCCTGGGGGCGGAGAATGCCTACATCATCTACCGCCGGTCGCGGGCGGAAATGCCGGCCCGGGCGGAGGAGATCCACCATGCCGAGGAGGAAGGCGTCCAGTTCCGGTATCTCACGACCCCTGTCGCATATGAGGGAAACGAGGACGGCTGGGTGACGGGCATGAGGTGCCTGCGCATGGAACTCGGGGAGCCGGACGACTCGGGAAGGCGGAGACCCGTCCCCGTCGAGGGATCGGAATATGTCATCCCCGTGGACATGGTCGTGGTGGCCGTGGGGACGACGGCCAATCCCGTCATCCCGGCGACCACCCCGGGGCTCCGGACGAACCGCTGGGGGTATATCACCACGGTGAATGAGGAGACGGGGGAAACGAGCCGCCCCGGCGTCTATGCCGGGGGGGACATCGTCACCGGTTCGGCGACGGTCATCCTGGCCATGGGGGCGGGCAAGAAAGCCGCCCGGGCCATCCACGAATTTCTCTCGAAATAAGAAAAGGGGGACGTCCTTAAATAATTCAATAACTTTTCTGAGAAAAGTTATTGAATTATTTAAGGACGTCCCCCCGCTCTTGATCAACCGTCCTTACGGTTCCAGTCGTAGGGGATGTCGTTGTCGTGGGGGTCCACCCGGAATTCGTCGGGGTCGTCATAGACATAGACTTCCGTGGGAACGTTGACCACGATGGCCTCCACCTCGGAGACGCACTTGAATCCGTGGTAGACGTAAGGGGGAATCTGGAGGAGGACCGGATTGTGCTCCCCGGCGAAGAACTGGTTCACCTCCCCCCGGGTGGGGGACCCCTCGCGGGAGTCGTAAAGGACGATCTTCATCATTCCCCGGACCACCGCCATGGCGTCGAACTGCTTCTTGTGGTAGTGCCACCCCTTGACGACGCCGGGATAGGCCGTGGTCATGTAGACCTGGCCGAACTTCTTGAAAAAGGCATCGTCGGACCGGAAAATTTCCATCAACCGTCCCCGCTCGTCGGGGATCACCCGTAATTTCTTTACAACAACACCATCGATCATATGGCCTCCTGATAAAGGGGGACGTCCTTAAATAATTCAATAACTTTTCTCAGAAAAGTTATTGAATTATTTAAGGACGTCCCCCTGCTCTTATTTAAGGACGTCCCCATATTCGCTCGTCCCCATATTCGCTTGTATCTTCCCCATCAGTTCGAACATGGCGGCTGCCTTACGAAAATAATCACCATCGGGATTAAATTCCCACAAGGCCCGTTCCGCCTCTTCAAAAGTACGGTATTTTGTAACAGTCATTTCCGGCGCCCCCGGCTCTTTATCGGCGCCCTTAAAAACAGGACGTCGTTCTGATCCTTTGGACGGATTGCTCCCTCTTTCATTTTGCGCAATGTTTCCGCTGTGGCTGTTCTGACTTCGTGCCCCTCCATTTGCATAGTCTGATATTCCAAATCCTCGCAAGTGAGCATTTCATCGATTTTGACTAAAATGTCCACGTAAAAACCGTCTGGTGAGCCGTAGCGGATCACGGGATATCGATTGAGATCGTCAAATGAAATCTCATGGATGGTTTCGTGCAAAACCACCTATCAAGACGTAATCGACTTTTTCGGCTTCCAGGGCATCAATAAACTGTATGAATTTATCAAACATATCCATAATATTTTTATGTGCCTGTCATGATAATGCCTCAACTGTGATTATTCAAGCTCAATTGTGTCAAAAGCAAAAGAGGGATTCATGGATAAGCCATTTTGTGCTATAGAAAAAGCCATTCCTCTCATGGATTCCGGAAGATATGGAAGCTCCAGAAAAAGATTTGTTTTATATGAAAAAGGCCCTTCGGCTGGCCCGGAAGGGCGCGGGGCGGGTGAGCCCCAACCCCATGGTGGGGGCGGTCCTCGTGAAGGGGGACCGGATCATCGGGGAAGGATACCATGAACGTTTCGGGGGACCCCACGGCGAGGTGAACGCCTTCGACGGGGCGACGGAGTCCCCGGAGGGGGCGACCCTCTACGTGACCCTGGAGCCCTGTTTCCATCACGGGAAGACGCCGCCGTGCGTCGACCGGGTCCTCCGGGAGAAACCGGGGAAGGTCGTCATCGGCACCGTCGATCCCAATCCCCGGGTGGCCGGGCAAAGCGTGAAGCGGCTTCGGGAAGCGGGTGTTGCGGTCACCGTAGGGGTCCTGGAGAAGAAATGCCGGGAGTTGAATGAGTCCTTCTTCAAATTCATGGAAACAGGCCTGCCTTTCGTCACGGTAAAGTTCGCCCAGACCCTCGACGGCAGGATCGCCACAGCCACGGGCCATTCCCGGTGGATCAGCTCCGGGCCTTCATTGAAATATGCCCACAGGCTCAGGAGCCTCCATGACGGGATTCTCGTCGGGGCGGGGACGGTCCTGAAGGACGATCCCGATCTGAGAGTACGCCTGGTCCGGGGAAGAAACCCCCTGCGGGTCGTTCTCGACGCCTCCCTGGCCGTTTCGCCCCGGGCCCGGATGTTTCAGAACCAGGAGGAGGCAAAGACCCTGCTTTTAACCACCGACCGGCATGACAGGGATAAAGTCCGGATATTTCAGGATCGGGGAATCGAAGTCGTCGTCCTGCCCGAAGGCGCGCCAAGGGGAGTCGATCTGGCCGCCGTCCTCGCAACGCTTGCGAAGAGGGGCGTCAGTTCCCTTCTCGTGGAGGGCGGATCCGCCGTCATCACCTCTTTTATCCGGGAAGGAAAGGCCGACCGGTTTCTCGTCATCCTGGCCCCGAAGCTGGCCGGAAAAGGGATCGAGGCCGTGGGGGACCTCGGGATCCTCTCCATGGACGAGGCCCTGCCCCTGCGGTTCCGTTCGATTCGCAGGATCGGCGGTGACCTGGTCCTCGATGCGATACCCATGGAACGCCGGGTGTAACGGACATGCCCTGGTATGCCCTGTATACGAAAAGCCGGCACGAAGATACGGCGGAAGCCGGCCTCCAGCTGAAGGCCTACAGGACATATCTTCCCAAAATAGAGGTCTGGAGCCGGCGGAAGGACCGGAGAAAGAAGATCCGGACGCCTCTTTTCTCAGGGTATCTCTTTCTACATGTGCAGGATCTGACCAACGAAGCCAAAGTGGACATCCTTAAAACCCACGGCGTCGTCCGGATCCTGGGAAAGCCGAACAGCCCCGTTCCTTCCCCTGTCCCGGAGGATCAGATCGAGGCGATCAAGAGAATCCTCGACGCGGAAGTCGAGATCATTCCCTACCAGTATCCCCGGCTGGGCGAAAGGACCCGGATCATCGACGGTCCCTTCCGGGGCATCGAGGGGATTGTCAAGGCGACGGATTACAAAAAGAACCTTTTCGTCGTGTCCATCGACCTCCTCCAGCGTTCCGTGGCCATAAAACTCGAAGGGTTCCAGATCGAACGGGCATGAGGCCGGATCCCGCCGTAACGGTAACGGCTTACGGGTTTATCGGTGCCGGCCCGGTCTTCAGCCCCCGCGGGAAAGGGAAGCGGCCCTGAAGGGCCGGCCTACACGGGGTGGCGGAAGGCCTCCCGCGCCTCCTGGACCAGTTGGTGTTCCCGGGCGCGGTAGATGGGTGAGAAATGGAAAATCATCAGGTTTCTGACACCCGCCTCACGGGCCAGGGACCCTGCCTGGGCCGCCGTGAGATGAAACTTCCGGAAGGCCCTGGCCCGGTCCTCCTGAAGAAAGGGCGCCTCGATGATGAGAAGGGTGGCGCCGGAGGCGATTTCGACGATCTTCCGCCGGTTTTCCTCGCTGTAAAGGGCGTCGGCCACGTAGGCGATTTTTTTCCCCGGCGAGATTCCGACGACCCTCTCCCGGAGATACCCGAGGGACAGGTGCACCTCGGGAGAAGACGGATCGGGCTTTTTCCCCCTGACGGATATTTCCGCGTTATCGGGGTCGTTCCGGAGGAGGCTTTTCTTGAGTTCCGTGAGCCAGGGCCCCACAGGGAGCTTCATCTCGTCAAGGACGCTCTTTTTGATGTGAATGTGCTGTTTTTCGGACACGGCGACGGCCAGGGAAGGGACCTGGTGATCCAGAAGGACGCCCCGGACGGCCAGGTCCTCCCGGTCGACGAGCTGTCCGGGGCCTTCCCTTTTCGTTTCGAAGGACTCTCTTCGGAACGACCGGCTGCACTCATACCGCGCCGTCTTCCGATGGGATTCTCCCACTTCGGTGATCTGGAACCGGAGCCGGTTCGTATAGTTTTCCACGAGGTTCCAGGTGTAGGCCCCGAACTTGCCTTCCACGCGCTCCATGAATCCCGGAGGGCCGAAAAGGGAGATTACCTGGTCGCGGCCCAGGCAGACGCGGAGAAAATGATCGAAACCGATGAAATGATCCACATGGGCATGGCTGATGAACCCGTGGCTCACTTTGAGGATTTTTCTCGGGGACAGACGGGAGAGATCTCCCATGTCGAAGAGAAAGGCCTCTTTCCGGTGTTTCAGTTCCAGATAGACGCCGGGGTCTCCGAAGGGGTCGTTGATAAGTTGAGGGATCAGCATCGCTTACCGCATCATGGCAGTCGTCTGTGGAGTGAACCTTCAGGCCCCTCCGGGGGTTTCTCCATGGCAGATATCCGCAGTCCCGATTATTATAGTTTCATAGGGGTATTTTCCCTTTCCTGTCAAGGGGGCCGGAATCATGATGACTTTTAAATTCAGCGTTTCTCCCGGGAAACAGGAGGAACTGAGGAACCGGATGACCGCGTTGGGCGTCCGGGAGGAGGATTTCAAGGAAACCTTCATCCGGTCTTCCGGTCCCGGAGGCCAGAAGGTCAACCGTTCGGCCACCTGCGTTTTTCTTGTTCACGAACCGACGGGTCTCTCCGTCAAATTCCAGGAAACCCGGTCCCAGGCCATGAACCGGTTTCTGGCCCGGAGGCTGCTGCTCGACCGGCTGGAGGCCCGGGCGGCGGGTGCCGCGGCGGCGGAAAAAGAGAAACAGGAGAAGATCCGCCGGCAGAAGAGACGGCGGTCCCGGCGGGCGAAGGCGAAGGTCCGGGCTTTCAAGGAAAGGCAGTCGGAGAAGAAGACGATGCGGTCGAAGGTCCCGATCTCCGAGTCCTGATCCGTTTATTTTCGATGGCGATCCCGCCTCGCGGGGTGTCTGCCCCGGCCGGCGGGATTGATCCGGCGGTCGCGGGCCGGCATCTTCGCGGCTCTTCTTGATGGTGGATTGCTTTCGTGGAGGGACGGCGGGGCCGAGGCACAAAAAAAGAGGGAAAGACACGGTTTATTCGCTTTCCCTCTTTTTCCTTATGAGTCCGGTTTTTTCAGCCGATTACATGCCCACGTATTTGAGAAGCGGGTTGGCGTAGAGGATGACGAGGCCGATAACGAGCGCGTAAATAACGCAGGACTCGGCCATGGCCATACCGACGAGCATGGTCAGCATGATTTTCCCTTGGGCGTCCGGGTTCCTTCCCACGGCGCTCGAACCACCACTGGCGGCGTTCCCGATTCCCATACCGGAACCGATGGCACCGAGGCCCACGCCGAGACCGGCGCCGATGAGGGCGCAGCCGACGACGATGGCTTTCGTAAAGGCGGCCGTGTCGGCCGATGCGCCTTCACTGGCCAGGGCGAAAGAGGCGGTGAGGAAGAGGAAGCCCAGCACGATCAAACCGATGGAGATGCTTTTCAACGACTTTCTCATTTTATTCTCCTTTCCTTGATTTTTCCGGCGGAAGGCCCGTCATTCCCCATGGGGCGGCCCTTCCTTCGGCTTGCCCTATCTATCCATTCGAAAAGGAATTGTCAAGAGTTATTTCCCGTGTTATCTCCTCTGTCGGAACGGGTCGGGGGCAAGTCTCGAATGACGGCTGTTTTTCAGGGCGGATGCCCCTTAAATCGTGAATGACGGAAACCGGGGAAGATGGGAATGGATGACGGGAGAAAAAAATTAGCCGGGAGGATCCAGGGGGACATCCCCCTCGTGAAAAGGCCTTTCGCGCTCATGGCGGAGGAGGCCGGGCTTGCGGAGAACGAAGTGCTTGCCACGATCCGTCATTGGCAGGAAGCGGGGACGCTCCGCAAGTTCGGGGCGGTCCTGCGCCACGGCCGTGCGGGATTTCGTGAAAACGCCATGGTCGTCTGGGCCGTTCCCCCGCACAGGAGGGAAGAGATCGGGCGGATCTTCGCCTCCCGTCCCGAGGTGAGCCATTGTTATGAGAGAACCCCGGCCTTCGAGGAGCGGTATGTCCTTTATACCATGATCCACGGACGTGAAAAGACCGTCGGGGAAATTGTGTCGGACCTGTCCCGCCGGGCGGACGTCCGGGAATACCGGATTTTAGAGACCGTGAGGGAATTCAAGAAAACGAGCATGAGGTATTTTCCATGAGAGAGAAGAGCGCTTCCCTTTTTAAAAAAGCGATGGAATACATCCCCGGCGGCGTGAACAGCCCCGTCCGGGCCTTCCGGGCCGTCGGGGGGGATCCTGTCTTCATCCGCCGCGCTTCCGGGGCGCGGCTGTATGATTGCGACGGGAACGTTTATGTGGACTATCTGTCTTCCTGGGGACCCGCGATCCTCGGCCATGCCCATCCGGCGGTGGTCGAGGCCGTCTGCCGGGCGGCCCGGAACGGGACGAGCTATGGCCTTCCCACGGAAGGGGAAGGGGAGATGGCGGAAACCCTGGTTTCGGCCTTTCCCGCCATGGATCAGGTAAGACTCGTCAGCTCGGGGACCGAGGCGACCATGTCGGCCCTCCGCCTGGCCCGGGCCTTCACGGGGAGAAACGGGATCGTCAAGTTCGAGGGGTGTTATCACGGCCACAGCGACGCCCTTCTGGCCAGGGCCGGGTCGGGGCTCGCCACTTTCGGAATTCCCGGGAGCCCCGGGGTTCCCGAGGTTCTTGCGGAATTGACGGCCACCCTGCCTTTCAACAACGAAGAAGCCCTCAAGGATTTTCTCGAAAGCCGGGGCGACACGGTGGCCGCCGTGATCGTCGAGCCCGTGGCGGGGAACATGGGGGTCGTCCCCCCCGCCCGGGGATTTCTCGAATCCGTGAGAAAACTTACGGCGGACAGGGGGATTGTCCTCATTTTCGATGAGGTGATCACCGGATTCCGGCTGGCCTACGGGGGGTACCAGACTCTTTCGGGCATTGCGCCCGACATGACCTGCTTAGGAAAGATCGTGGGCGGCGGGCTTCCCGTGGGGGCCTTCGGGGGAAAAAGGGAACTCATGGAAATGCTTGCCCCGGCGGGTCCGGTCTATCAGGCGGGGACCCTGTCGGGGAACCCCCTCGCCGTCGCCGCCGGTCTTGCCGTGCTGAAGATCCTGAAGGAGGAGAACCCTTACGGGGATCTCGAAAAGAGAAGCGCCGCCCTGTGCGGGGAATTGTCGCGGATCTTCCGGCAAGGCGGGATACCTGTGACGGTCAACCGGGTCGGTTCCATGTTTACCCTTTTCTTTCAACGGGGGGAGGTCATGGATTTTGCAACGGCCTCGAAAAGCGACACGGTCCGGTTTTCCCGTTTTTTCCGGGCCATGGCGGACCGGGGGGTTCTCTTCCCGCCCTCCCAGTTCGAGGCGGCCTTCCTGTCCGCCGCCCACGGGAACGACGAAACGGAACAGACCCTGGAGGGGTGCCGGAGGGCACTGCAAATGTTGTAGCGAAGCCGCTTCCATTGTTTTGACAGTACCGCCGAATTGGTATATATGTCTGAACAATCCGTTCCGTGCCGGGCATGCTTTTTCAAGCGGTGGGAAGGGGAACAGAACATAGCTGGATGATCGGAGAAGCCCCTGAAAAAGAGAACCGGAGAGTGGTTCTTTTAGGTGACATGTAACCGAGGAAGCGGAGCTTTGTCTTAAATTGGAAAGAAGGGAGAAATATAGCCAAGTGACCGATATCGATAATGTAACATCCGTAATATCCGTTTCGCCGGCGGGGGAGTCCTTCCCTTTGCCCGGGAAGGACGCCTATCTGAAAGAACACGAAACGCTGAAGGCTCTCGTCGCGGAGGAGAGAAAAAAAGGCCGGGAGATTGTCGTCGTCATGGGACTCGGATTCGTCGGGGCCGTCATGGCGGCGGTGGTGGCCGACTCGGTGGACGGAAAGACGGGGGAGTCGAAGAAGTTCGTCATCGGCATGCAGAGGCCCTCCCCGAGATCCTATTGGAAAATCCCCTGGATAAAAAAGGGGATCGCCCCGGTGGAAGCGGAAGACCCGGAGGTCGCCCCCATGATCCACCGGTGCGTGAATGAGAAGATGACCATGACGGCCACTTTCACCTACGACGTCCTGAAGCTCGCCGATGTGGTGGTGGTGGACGTTCAGTGCGATTATCGAAAGGAAACCCTGGGGAACGTGGTGGAGGGGACGGCGGAGATCGCCGCTCTGGAGGAGGCCCTGAAGATCATCGGGGAGAAGATCGAGCCGGGCTGCCTCGTCCTTATCGAAACGACCGTTCCGCCGGGGACGACGGAATACGTGGCCTACCCCGCCATCAAAAAGGCCTTCAAGGCGCGGGGGATTTCGGAGGAGCCCCTCATCGCCCACTCCTTCGAGCGGGTCATGCCGGGACGGGAGTACGTGTCCTCCATCCGGGACTTCTGGCGGGTCTGCAGCGGGATCAATGAGGAATCGAAGAGACGGGTGGTGAAATTCCTCTCGGAAGTGCTGAACGTGGCGAAGTTTCCCCTGACCGTCCTGGACCGTCCCCTGGAGAGCGAAACCTGCAAGATCGTCGAGAACTCCTACCGAGCGACGATTCTGGCCTACCTCCACGAGTGGAGCCTCTTCGCCGAGCGGAACGGCGTGGATCTCATCAAGGTGATCCAGGCGATCAAGGTCCGGCCCACCCATTCGAACATGATCTTCCCCGGTCCGGGGATCGGAGGCTACTGCCTGCCCAAGGACGGGGGGCTCGGGGTCTGGTCGTATAACACCCTCATGGGATTTGACGACGACATCTTCAGGATCACGCCGCTCGCCATCGATATCAATGACACCCGGTCGCTCCATGTGGCCCAGCTGGTCCGGGACGCGCTCCGGAACATGGGGAAGATCGTGGCGGCTTCGAAGATAGCCGTTCTGGGGGCCTCCTACCGGGAGGATGTGGGGGACACGCGATACAGCGGATCGGAGATCGTGGTCCGGAAGCTGACGGAGATGGGGGCGGATGTGTCCGTCCACGATCCCTATGTGAAGCACTGGTGGGAATTAGAGAAGCAGGACACATATCCTTCCCCGGGTCATTCATGGTCGCGGTTCTTCCGGAACCAGGAGAAACTGACGGAGTTGCGGATTCAGAAGGATCTGGCGGAATGCCTGAAAGAGGCCGATGCCGTTGTGCTGGCGGTGCGCCACGAGCCCTACCGGAACCTCGATCCGGACCGGATCGTCGAAATGACCGGGCGGCCCGCCGCCATTGTCGATTGCTTCGGCATCCTCGACGATGGGAAGATACGGCGGTATTTCGAGTTGGGCTGCGAGGTCAAGGGGCTGGGAAGAGGCCATATGAAAAGGATCAAGGACGATGTAATGAAACGTAAAGACGGCTGATGACCCCGGCCCGGACGTGCCTGTGATCCATGCCGGCCTTGGGGAATCCGTAAGCAGGCTCTTCGGGGCCGTGTCCTTCCCGCCGGGTTGAAGGCTTTCAACCTCTCCCTGAAGATTTCCAGGGCCGTCGAAGGGGGATATGGCCCGCCTTTCCACGGTCCCCTGGTGAACCGGATGTTGTATGTGGGGCGCCATGCCCTTCGCCGGGGAAGTCTCCTGCGGGACCATTCGAGGGAGGGAGACGGGGGCTGGAGAGATATTGCATAATGTCACGCCTGGCGGGCTGCACGCGGATCATCCATTCGCTCCGTTCATATTTTTTCTCCGGCAGTATGGACTTGCAGGGGGTTCCGGCCCGCTGCCGGAGGCGCCTCCGCATCCGTCCGGGCCTGCGCGAAGAAGGCCGGGTCTGCTTCGAAAATCTTTATCGGACTGGAGAAATGAAAGCCGGCGCTTCGTTGAGTGAGATTGAAAGAATCGACTGCGTCTACCTCTGGGTTGACGGAGACGATCCGGCTTTTCGAAGACGGTTGAAAGGGGCGGGCGGCGGAGACGGGGATCCCGATTCCGTCGCATACCGCCGCTTCCGGGACAACGGGGAATTGAAATTCTCCCTGCGATCCCTGGAACGCAACGCTCCCTGGATCGGCAGGGTTTACGTCGTCCACCAGGAGGGGCTTCCCTCCTGGCTGGACACATCGAACCCCCGTCTTCGAACGATACGGCACGAAGAAATCTTTCCCGACCCCTCGGTTCTTCCGATTTTCAACTCCTGTGCCATCGAGTTGAACCTCCACCGCATCCCCGGTTTATCCAGGCGTTTCCTCTACTTCAACGACGACCTCTTCCTGGGCCGGGAACTGACCCGGGAAACATTCATTTCATCAAAGGATGGGCAGAGGTTCTTTTTCGAACCCAATCCCATTCCGCGATGGGCCTGTAAAGGGCGGGTTCACGACAGGGCCTATGCCCACACCTCAAAGCTGGTCGACCGTCTCACGGCAGGGAGAGGCTCCTGTTTCTCCACGCAAGCCTACGCGCCTCGGGGCCGGGGCTGGCGAAGATGCTGCCCCCTTCCTCCCAGAAAGCTTTTGCCGGCCCATGTTCCCCAGCTCTACAACCGGGACAGGCTGTTCGAACTGGAAGCCCTTTTGCCGGAGGCCTTCGACGAAACTCGGAGTCATCGCTTCCGTTCCCCCCGGGACCTCGTTCTGAGGATACTCTACGCCTTCTTTTTCCTGGACAGGGGGGAAATCGAGCCGGTGCTGCTCGATTGGAACTCATCGGAGTATCTGTTTGTGAGCCTCGGACCTTCCATTCTGAGGATGAAGTCCGTTTTCGACCGCCTGGCTGATTGCGAGCCCCTTTTCCTCTGTGTCAACGACGACTTGGAGGATGTCTCGGGGGATCATCCCGTCTTTGTTCTCTGGCGTCGCTCCATGGAAGAACGTTATCCCCTGGCCTCGTCCTTCGAGAAGAAAAACAAGGATTTCCGGGGAGCTGCCCATGGTTGAAAAGTCCTGCCGGGGGGTCCGTTACGTCTCTCTCCATGGAAAGATAGGCTACTTTGTTGCCGCCAAGCGCCTCATGATGGCCATGATCGAGGCCGGAATTCCCCTGACCTGGACCCCTGTGACCTGCGGTCCCGGGGAAGACGGGCAGGTCGTCCTGGAGGAGAGGGCCGTGGGAGATCGGGAACTCGATCCCTACTGCAACCGTTCCATAGAGTACGACACCGTGATCGTTCACACGGTCCCGGAGTTCTATGAACGGTGGATCCGCCGTGAACGGGGGAAACGCATGATCGGCCACACGGTCTGGGAGACCGACAGCATTCCCCCCCGATGGACGTCGCCTCTGAACCGCATGGACCATGTTCTTGTCCCCTCCCGATGGAACAAGGAGATTTTTCAGCGGGACGGCGTAACGACGCCGATCACCGTCCTCCCCCACATTTTAGGGCCTGCGGCGCCGGATGAGGCTCCCTTCTGGGACGAGATCCCCCCGGACGTTTTCGTCTTTTATGCCATCGAAACCTGGACGGCCCGGAAGAACCTCGACGAAACCATCCGCCTTTACAGGAAGACGTTCACCGGGGAGGACAAGGTGCTTTTCGTGGTCAAGACCTCTCCATTACCCTTTCAGGAGAGTTTCCCGGTCCGCTGGCCGGTCTTCTGGAAGTTCTGGAGTCTTCTGTTCCGCTTGAAGTCCTTCTGGGACGTCTACGGCCGGGTCCTGCGGCGGCTCGGCCGGCAGGGCGGTCTTGTCCCGAGAAAGTTGGCCCGGGAGCGCCTGAAGAAAATTGAGGACGAAACCCCCGGGGGAGGACGGGTCCATCTGGTCACCGGGGATGTCGAGGAGAGGGTCATTGAAGGATTGCACCGGCGGGGCGATTGCTACCTCTCCCTTACCCACGGGGAGGGCTGGGGACTGGGGGCCTTCGACGCGGCGGCGGCGGGCAATCCCGTCATTGCGACGGGGTGGGGCGGGACCCTCGAGTTCCTCGATTCCCGATATGCCGGCGTCGTCGGGTACGATCCGGTTCCCGCCCGGGAAGTCGACATGATACACCCCTGCCGTTCCGGTCACCGGTGGGCGCAGCCCCGCCTGGAGGAGGCGGCGGAGATGATGCGGGCCGTGGCGGCCGATCCCCCCGCGGCGCGGGCGAAGGCCCGGGCCTGGCGTTCCCGGCTGGAACTGAAATTCTCCGCCGGGGCGGTGGTAGAGACGCTGAAGGGGGTCCTGACCGGGGACGAATCTTCCCGGGCCCCGTCCGTTTCCCATTCCGAGGCCCCCAATCAGTATCTCTTCGTCTTCGGTCTCCGCCCCCAGAAAGAGCCTTTTCACCTCTGCCACTACCTGTGCATCGAATCGTGCTGCCGGGTGAACCACCCGGAACGGATCCTCTTCTTCTATGAGCACGAGCCCTGGGGCCCTTACTGGGAACTGGCGAAGAAGAGGCTGACCCTCGTGAAGGTAAAACCCGATCACGGGCTGGTCCGTTTCCGATACGGCTGGCGCAACCGGGGCTGCCGTCCGTATCGTTACGCCCATCTCTCCGATTTCATCCGTCTGGAAAAACTCCTGGAGTATGGCGGGGTGTATGCCGATATGGATACCCTGTTTGTCAATCCCCTCCCCTCCGCTCTCCGCAGGAAGCCCTTCGTCCTGGGCCGCGAGGGGGACGTGGTCTGCCAGACCAGCGGGCGAATTTTCAACTCCCTCTGCAACGCCGTCATCGTCTCGCCCCCGGGGGCCGAATTCGGGCGGCGCTGGCTCGACGAGATGCCCGGCGCCTTCGACGGCTCCTGGAGCAACCACTCCACTCTGCTGCCCTGGCGGCTGAGCGAGGAGATTCCTCAGGCCATACACATCGAACCCGTTCGAAGCTTCTACCCTTACCTGTGGACCCGGGAGGATATCCAAAAAATGCTCGAGGGGTGCGATCGGGATATGGAAGGGATTTACAGCATGCACCTGTGGAGCCATCTCTGGTGGTCCAGGGACCGGCAGGACTTTTCGTCCTTTCACGAAGGAAAATTGACGGAGCGGTACATACGGGAAGTCGACACAACGTACAACCTTGTCGCGCGGCGGTTCCTTCCTTAAAGAAAATGGAAACCGTTTCGGTGATCATCCCGACCTGCCGCAGGGAGGAGATGCTGCGGGAAGCGGTCGAGTCCGTCCTCGGACAGACCCACCCCGCCCTGGAGATCATTGTCATTGAAAACGGGGGCGGACCGGAGATGTCCGAAAAAGTGGCTGCTCTGGCCGCTTTGCATCGAACGATCCTCCCTGTCAGGCTTGAAGGGACTCCCGGGCCGGGCCGGGCCCGTAACGAAGGTCTGAGAATGGCCCGGGGGGAATTCGTCCTCTTCCTCGATGATGATGATCTGCTCGACCCCGAGGCCCTGGAATCGAGCCTCGATTTTTTCCGGAAAGACCCCGGGCTGGACGTTGTCTCCTGCCACGGCAGCGTTTTCCATTCCCCCTCGAAGGAAAACGGGGAGGAAAAAAGGGCCAGGATTCACCCCCTCGGCCGCCTCGACGCCGGAAGACTGGAACGGAAACCGGTCAGCGAAATCATGCGCTTCGGCCTTCAGACGCCCTCCTGTCTGATACGCCGGGCGAGCCTGGGGCGTGACCCTTTCCACGAAAAGCTGAAGGCCGGCGAGGACACCTGGCTCTGGATCAGGCTTGCCGCGGAAGGGTGCCGTTTCCGGTTCAATCCCGAGGTCCTGGTCCACATACGCCTGCATTCGGGGAACCTGCACGCCCAGCCCGGGTTTTCCGCCGAATCGCAACGGTTCTGGTCCCTTCTTCTTGCCAGCGGGCTCCTGAAGGCCGGCGAGGAGCGGTTTCTGTGTCATGGCCAGCTTGTTCTTATGGGATTGCGGAGAAGAAAAATGGAGCTTCTCAGGCATCTCCCCTACCTTGTGATCCATCCCGTTCTTTTCTTTCGGCACCTTGCCATGTTTTTGAGCGTCAGACTCAAAAAACAAATGGACCGTCGTTTGGAAAGAGCCTTTATCTGACGGCCTGAAGAGTTGATTCCGTGGTCCGATTGTTGCATCAAATATTTCTTGCCCATCGGGGAAATACGGAACGGCCCTGCCGGGTCGCATTCCGGAATGGAACGGTTTTATAGATGGCCCCTTTAAACACGGCGGACAAGAACAGGGGGAAAACCCTCTCGTATCATGACTACCCGAAGGAACCGGTGGTCGTGGACAATCTTTCCGTCAAATTCATGAAGCAGTCCCGGTTTGTCCCCTTGAAACTCGAGGAGAATACCCTCCGGATCGCCATGGCGGACCCGTCGGATTTCTCGACCGTGGATGCCCTGAAAATGGCCTACGGCCTCGCCGTTGAAGTCATCCCGGGCAGGGAGGACGATATTTTCGAGGCCATCGAAAGACTTTACGGCATGGGCCGGCAATCCATCGAGACCATCATCGAGGAAGCGGGAAAAGGGGTGTATGACATCACGTCCGGGGGTGAGGAGGATGCCAACTATCTCCGGGACCTGGCCTCCGAGGCGCCCATCATCCGCCTGGTGAACCGGCTGATCCTGAACGCCGTGGAAATGCGGGCGAGCGACATTCACTTCGAGCCCTTCGAGAACGAATTCAAAGTCCGCTACCGGGTGGACGGGGTGCTCCATGAAATCGAATCGCCGCCCCCGAGGCTGCAGGCGGCCATCACTTCCCGGGCCAAGATCATGGCCAAACTGGACATCGCCGAGAGACGTCTTCCCCAGGACGGAAGAATAAAATTGAAGGTCCTGGACAAGGAAATCGATTTCCGCGTTTCCACCATACCGACGATTTACGGCGAAAGCCTCGTCATGCGCATCCTCGACCGGGAAACCCTGATCCTCGACCTGGAAAAAATCGGGTTTCCCCGGGAGATCCTCCCCGATTACCTGAAACTCATTTCTCAGCCCTACGGGATGATCCTGGTGACGGGTCCCACGGGGAGCGGAAAGACCTCCACCCTGTACACGACCCTGAGCAAGATCAATTCCTCGGAGAACAAGATCATCACCCTCGAGGACCCGGTGGAATACCAGCTCCGGGGGATCAACCAGATCCACGTGAACGCCAAAATCGGTCTTACCTTCGCCAGCGGGCTCAGATCCATCGTCCGCCAGGACCCGGACATCATTCTCGTCGGGGAGATCCGGGACCGGGAGACGGCGGAAATAGCCGTCCAGTCCGCCCTGACCGGACATCTTCTCTTCAGCACCCTCCACACCAACGATGCCCCCGGGGCCATCACGAGGCTCCTCGACATGGGGGTGGAGAGTTTCCTTCTCAGTTCCACCCTGTTGGGGGTCCTTGCCCAGCGGCTTGTCCGGGTTATCTGCCCGCGGTGCAGGAAACCCTATGAACCGGAGGAGCGGTTGATCCGGTCCATGAACGTGAGCCCCGAGGAACTGGAGGGCGTCACGTTTTACATGGGAGAAGGGTGCGACGAATGCCGGAACACGGGATTCCGGGGACGGACAGCCATCTTCGAATACCTTCCCGTGGACGATGCCATCCGGCGGGAGATCATCCAATCATCCGGTACGGACAGGATCCGGGAGACCGCCGCCCGGAGGGGCATGGTGACGCTCCGCCAGGACGGGTGGCGTAAGATCCGGCAGGGAATCACCACCATTCCCGAAGTCCTGCGGGTAACCCTCGAACAGTGACATGACCGTTTTTTCGTACAAGGCAGCCGATCAGGCGGGCAAGGTCGTCCGCGGTGTTCTGGAAGCCCCGGGAAAGAAGGAGGCCGTGGAGAAGATACACGGCATGGGATACATTCCCCTCCAGATCGATCTATCCGGCGGGGCGGGAAAAACCATGGACTGGAAGATCCTGGACCGGTTGCGCTCTTTTTTCAATGTCATTTCCCCGGGGGATGTGATGGTCTTCACCCAGGATCTCTCCGTCCTTCTGAATGCGGGACTTCCCGTGGACCGGGCCCTGGCCATCCAGATCGACGTGACGGAGAAGGACAAATTCAAGGAAGTGATCGGGGAGATCCTGAAGGCCGTCCAGGGAGGATCCTATCTTTCCGATGCCCTGGCCCGGTATCCCCGGGTATTTTCCACCTTTTACGTCAATATGATCCGGGCGGGCGAGGCCGGAGGCGTTCTCGGCCCGGTCCTGGAGAGGCTGGCCGTCTTTCTCGAGAGCGCCCAGGATCTCCGCGATTTCGTAAGGTCCGCCATGGTCTACCCCCTGTTCCTGGTTGCCGTGGGCGGGGTGTCCATCATTATCCTCATGACTTATGTGATTCCAAAATTTTCCTTGATCTTCGCCGATATGGGTCAGGCCATTCCCCTGACGACGCGCCTTCTCATCGGCCTCAGCAACTTTCTCCGGGATTACGGCTGGGTCCTCCTCCTGGGGTTCATCGGTTTATTCCTCCTTGTCAGGCGCTACGTCCGGACCCCTGCGGGGAGGCGCCGGTTCGACCACATGAAGCTCCGTCTTCCCGTGACGGGCGACCTGGTCCGGAAGATCGAGGTGGCCCGCTTCGCCAGGACTCTCGGGACGCTCACGAAAAGCGGCGTTCCCATTCTCCAGGCCCTGACGCTTGTCCGGGAGATCATCGGAAACCGGGAAATCGCCCGTTCCCTGGAGCGGGCGAACAACCGGGTGAAGGAAGGAGACCGCCTTTCCAAGGCCCTCCATGACCTCAACCTGTTTCCCTCCCTGGCGGTTCAGATGATCACCGTGGGCGAAGAAACGGGAAGGCTCGACGCCATGCTCCTGAGGGTTGCGGAAAATTATGAGAAAGTCGTCAAGACCACGGTAAAACGGTTCATCAACCTTCTTGAACCGGCCATGATCCTCTTCATGGGGGTCATTGTGGGACTGATCGTGATTTCCATGCTGATGGCCATCTTCAGCATGAACGAAATGCCATTCTGAGAGGTGAACATCGTGAGAATCAAGCGGGGAGAAAAAGGATTTACCCTCATCGAGCTTCTGATCGTCATGGTCATCTTGGGCCTCCTGGCCGCCCTGGTGGCCCCCAAATTTATGGGAAAAGTGGGAAAATCGAAACAGAAAGCGGCGAAGGCCCAGATCGCCCTCTTCGAAACGGCCCTGGACACCTACCGGCTGGATGTGGGGAAGTACCCCACGACGGAACAGGGGCTGGAAGCCCTCCGGGTGAAACCGGAGGAGGCTGAGCGATGGGATGGCCCTTACCTGCCGAAGGAAATTCCCCAGGACCCCTGGGGACATGCTTACGTGTACCGGTCGCCCGGGGAAAACGGCGACTACGACATCATTTCCCTGGGCGGAGACGGGAAAGACGGCGGCGAAGGGGAGGACGGGGACGTCGTGAGCTGGAAGGATGTGACGAATTAGGCGAGGGGATGTCTTGAAAAAAACGAGCAGGCCGTGCCGGGAATCCCCCTTGTCCGCCCCGGGAATCCGCGAGGGCCGGAAACGGCCGGCGGGGTTCACCCTTCTCGAACTTCTCATCGTCATGGCCGTCATCGGTCTTTCCTTTTTTCTCGTCGGACCCCGGGTCGCCAACTCCCTGGCCAACCTGGAATTCACCTCGGCGGTGAAGAAAACGGCCGGGTCTCTCCGGTACGCCCGGAACCGGGCGACGGTGCAGAAAACAACCTGGACGGTCCGGATCGATTTTGAGAAAAACAGCCTGATCCTTTTCCCGGAAAGAGAGAAGACGGAAGACCCGGCCCTGGAAGAAGGGGAAGAGGGTGAGAAAAAGAAATCCGAAAAACGGGAATACGTACTTCCCTCCGGGGTCCGGTGGAAAAAGCTGCAGCGGGGAGAAGAGGAATGGGAGGACGAAACGGCGGAAATTCTTTTTCTGCCCACCGGAGGAAGCACCGGCGGGACCCTGGAAATGACGAACGACCGGGGGAGAACTTACGAAATCACCGTTGATTTTATTACCGGAACGGTGCAGCTGAAGGATATTTCCGATGAATCGTCGTGAATTCGACCCTTCCGCCGGCTGCCCCGGGGGCTGTCCCCGGGGATTCACCCTTATGGAAACCCTCGTGGCCATCTCCGTCCTGGCCATTGCCATGGTCGTCGTCCTCCAGCTTTTTTCCGGGGGCCTGAAAGCGGGAAAAGCATCGGAGGACTACACCCGGGGGGTTTTTTACGCCCGGGAGAAAATGGAAGAGATGCTGCTGAAGATACCCCTCGACGAAGGCATCCTCGAGGGGCGGTGTAATGAAACTTATCGCTGGGAGACTCAGGTGACGCCGGTGGTTCTCCCGGAGGAGGAGGCCGAGAAGCTGCCCTTCCGGGTCATGGAGATCGTCGTCCGGGTGCTCTGGAACCAGGGGCTCCGGGAAAAATCGATCCAGGTCCAGACGACGAGAATCCTGGAAAAGGAGCCCGCGGCGGGATGAAAGGCTTCCCTTACTCGAAACCGCCATGATGCTTCGTAAACATTTCCCGGCACGGGGATTCACCCTTCTCGAACTCCTCATCTCCCTTACTATCCTGAGCCTCATCGCCGTTCTCGTTTTCGGCGCCCTCAGGCTCGGGGTCCGGGCCTGGGAGAAAGGGGAGAAAACCATCGAGACGAGGCAGCGGGAACGGATCGTCATGAATCTTCTCCAGCGGCAGATGGCCTCCATGAACTGGCCCGCCATGGTCAAGGACCTGAAGAGTGCTTTCGCCTTCCGGGGAGCGGGGAAGACCCTGTCTTTTCTTTCCGACGTCGCCCTGGTGCCGGGAAACGATTATGGCATGGTTTATGCAAAATACGAGGTTCGGGAAGAAGGGGAGGGGAACAGAGAAGCCCTTTTCCTTTATGAAAAGAACCGGGCTTTTCTCCCTGGTGAGGAAAGCCTGGACGGCATAGGGGAAGATGATTTTTATCCGCTTCTCCCCGCTTTCTACGCCATTTCGTTTTCTTATCTGAAACCGGCGGAGAAAGATGAAGAACCTGCATGGCAGGACACCTGGGACCCGGAGGTGGACGGGGGAGCCCCCCTGGCCGTGCGGCTGTCTCTGGTCGAGGAGGAGTCGTCGCCCCCGTTGAGCGTGGTGGCGAGGGTTCTCGTGGACACGGAACAGGATAAGCCGTCATGAAAGGAAACAACCGCGGCATCGCTCTTTTTCTTGTCCTGTGGGTGCTTGCCCTCCTCATGGTCATCGTCGGCGAGTTCTGCCACGCCATGCGCACGGAGGTGAATATCACCCGGAACTTCAAAGAGCAGTCGGAATCGTATTACATCGCCCTGGCGGGAATCAACCGGGCCGTTGTGGAACTCCTTCGAAACGACCTCATCCCCCGGCTGCCGGACGAATCGGCGGAGAATGAAACGGAAGAGAAGCGCTGGAGGGTGAACGTCGAGCTGCCGGCGGTTCCTTATGGAACGGGGCGGTATGCCGTCGTTTTGGGGAACGAAATGGGAAAAATCAATCTGAACCTGGCGGATGAAAAACTCCTCCGGGCCATGCTGGGCGGTTTCGACCTGACGGAGGAGGAAATGAACGTCATCGTGGATTCCATCCAGGACTGGCGGGACGAGGACAAGTTCCACCGGGTGAACGGGGCGGAGGACGACTATTACCAGTCTCTCCCGAACCCGTACAAGTGCAAGAACGGCGACTTCGATTCGGTGGAGGAGCTTCTCCTGGTGAAAGGCATGACGCCGGAAATATTTTTCGGGGGCGTCGATGGGAGGGTCACGGTCTTCCAGGAGCGTAAAGCCGCCGGGTCCGCGCTGAAAAAAGCGACGAAGAAGAAAACCGCTCAGAAGATCAACATCAATGCCGCCTCGCGGGAGGTCCTCCTGGCGCTGCCCCTGATGACGGAGGACCTTGTGTCGCAGGTCATGGAATACCGGAAAGAAAAAGATTTCAAAATGACTTCGGAACTCGTGGAAATCCTGGGACAGGAAGTGCATGCCGCCGTGGCCTCCTACCTGACCTTCGGCTGGTCTCCTTTTTACACCATCCGGTCCACGGGACAGGCCGCGGATGAAGAGGCCGGGGAGACTCTTTCCGCGACCGTGATGCTGGACAGGAGAAGCAAGACGGGATATCGTCTCCTGTCCTGGAAAGAACAATAAGACGGGGAGGGACCCTTTGCTTTTTCAATCCAGTTTGGGGATTCATATCGAAGAGGACCGGCTCGGCATGGTTGTCCTGAAAAGTTCTTTCAGGGGAATCCTCCTGGCGGACCAGCTCTCTGTCTCCCTTGCGGGATTCCCGTCGCAGGAAGAGCGGATGCAGGCTTTGTGCAGCCATATCAAAACCTTCCTGGAGAAAAATCAGGTTCCTTCTTCCGTGGAGATCTACATGGCCATACCCCGGCGGGAGGTCCTCAGCCGAATGATCGAACTGCCTTCCGCCGCCCGGGAGAACCTCCGGGAGACCGTCGGCTACGAGATGGAAAAATTCACTCCTTTTGCCGCCGACGCCGTTTATTTCGACGCCCGTGTCCTTCAGGAAGAACGGGAGGACGGCCAGATGCGTGTTTTTCTCATGGTCGTCCGGAAGAAAGCGGCGGAACCCTATGTCGATCTCATGAAGAAGATCGGCTGGGGTCTTTCGGGCATGGAGATCCTTTCTTCGGCTCTGGTGAATTATGTCGCCGTGGAAAAAGATGTCCCCGGGGTTCGGGAAAGGATGATTCTCTTTGCCGGCGAAGGATACCTGGAAGGGGACCTTCTTCAGAAGAATCAGCTTGTGTTCTCCAAGGCGGTGGCTCCGGAAGGAGGCGGGCGGGAAGCGTTCATGGAAAACACCGACGCCGTGATCTCGGAACTCCGGGACAAGACGCCGGAAGGGACCCCGGCCCCTCTTCTCTGTGTCGGGGAACCCTTCGATGAAGGGGTCCTCCGGGAGCTGGCGGAAAAGTGGCATGTCCGGGTAGAAGGCGTAAATGCCGCCGCCGGGGGGCTTCTGCCGCCGTCTCTCGTTCCCGCCTACGGCCTCGCCCTGAAAGGTGTGCGGAAGGTCCCGCTGAATGTCAACTTTCTCCCCCGGGAACTCCGGAAGAAAGCAAGCCGGACGGCCTACTATGCCCTTTTCATTCTTTCATTTCTGGTGGTTCTCTTTACGGCGGCCTGGCTGGGAAGTGCCGTCATACATCAGAAACTACTCATGGACCGCCTGAACGGAGAACTGGAAAGCGTGACCAAGGATGTTCGGAGAATCGAACGCCTTCACGACAAGGTCAAGGTCCTGGAGGGAAAGGTCGACTTCCTGAACGGTATAGTGTCGAATCGTGTACAACTTCTTAATATAATGAAAGAAATTACCGGGATTCTCCCCGAAACGGCCTGGGTCCAGCGTTTTTCCCTTTCGTCGAACACCATTGAAATCGAGGGGTACGCCGACACCACGTCGGACTTGATCCCTCTTCTCGAAGCCTCGCCCCGTTTCAGGGATGCCGCCTTTCTTTCCCCCATCACCAAGGGACGGGACGGGAAGGAAAGATTCCGCATCGGTCTCAAAATACGGTAACCGTTATGATCAGGAAGATAGAACTGACTAAAGAAAGAAAATGGATTCTTGGTATAGGGGCGGTTCTTCTTCTGGCGGGCCTCATCTACCGGTTCTATCCCTCCCTGGCGGGACTGTGGCCGGGAGATGAGGAAATCCTCGTCAAGGCGAAGCAGATTTCCAAGTATCATGAAACGGTCCAGAATTCGGGGGACCTGGAGGGCCGGCTTGTCTCCCTGACCCGGACCCTGGAACGGTTCGAGCCCCGGCTGCTGAATGGAGACACCCCCTCTCTGGCGGCGGTGGATATCCAGAATATCCTGGCGGACATCACGGGGAGGGCCAATGTGGACATCCGGACGGTCCGGGTGCTCCGGCCGGAGGAACTGGAGGACAAAACCTATCTTCGCATCCCCGTTCAGTTCCTCGTGACCTGTTCCCTCCGGCAGTTGCAGGACGTTCTCTATGGAATCGAAGCCTCCTCCAAGATACTTGCTTTTGAAAAAGTCCGGATCAATTCCACGGGGAGGATGGCCGAACAGGTGCAGGCGGACATCGTCGTTTCGGGATACATGAGGATAGGGGATGGAAAAGAGGGGTGATGGAACGTCATGATTCCTAAGATATGGCTCATCAACCTGGCCCTGGCCCTGCTGATGGTTTTTTTCGGGATCAAGGCGGCGGACGTCTGGTTCGACGACGATGGGTCAGTTCTGAACAGGAAAGTCTCAGAAAAGCCAACGGACCGGATTCAGGAGAAAAAAATTAACCTGCAGCCCGTGCCCCCTGAGGCGGCTTACGGGCTTGTCGTGGAAAAAAACATCTTCTCCCCGGAACGGAAGGAGTACCTGCCTCCCCAGGAAACGGTTTCCGAAACGTCGCCGGAACCTGTGGAACTTGCCATTCCCGGGAAAAAGGTCATTCTTTACGGCGTTGTTATCATGGACGGGTATAAAAAGGCCCTGGTGACCAACCTCGACAAGACGCTGAAGAAGGACGTTGTCTGGGTTGAAGAGGGGCAGTCTCTGGGAGACTATCGCGTAAGCCGTATAGAAAAAGCGAAGGTGCTTGTCCAGGGAAACAACCAGGAATATGAAATTTCCCTCTATTCCGGGGACAAGCCGGCCAGAAAAACCGTGTCGCTGGATACGGGAAAACCGAGTGTCATAACCGCCACGGGAGGAAGCGAGGCCGCTCCCAGGACACAGGCAACCCCGCCCGCGCCGCCGGCGGCGAAGACGGAAGCGGCACCGGAACAAAAACAAAGACGGTCAGTGACGCATGTCAAGGAAAGCGACGGGGAATATGAAATAATCGATACCCCCTTCGGACCTTTCAAGAGGAAGATTAATTGATGACGAATTCGCAAAAAGTCGAAAATGATCATTTTCCGGCGGCTTCGTAAAAAGATTCGGAGGCCGGGCGCCCGGATCCCGAGAGATGCGACGTACCGGGCGGTACGTCGCCATGACGGGGGATGAAGGGCAACGCAGCCTATGGGCTTTTGACGAAGTCGTCCATGGATGAAACTTATAAAAGCTTGAAGGAAACAGGACAGGAAACGATGAATGGACGCGAGAGGGCAGGGACGGCACGGATAGGTCTGTTGATATTGATTCTCCTCGTGCTTATCCCCGGATGTGCCGGAAAAACTTCCGGGGCGATGAAGAGCGAACCGGCCGCCAAGGCTGGAACCGCTCAGGCCGGGAACGAGACTTCTCAGGTTGACGCGATCGATCAGGCCTTCGGAAACCTTGCCGGGAAGGGGGGCAAAAGCGAATACATCGACACGCCCTTTGGAATGGTGAAACGGCCCGGTGGTTCCGGCGACATCCCGGGCGTGGCCGAAAAGAAGGATGTGCCGGAGGGCGTTGCACCGGGAGGCGCGGCGGCACCTGGAATCGATGGGAAAGAAACGGACCGGGGGAAGAGGAAGGCGGCGGTGCCGGCCGGGATCGCTTCTCCGAAGGTGGAGCCGCCGAAGGCCGGAGAAGACGGAGGCGTCACCCTCAACTTCGATGACGCCGACCTCTACGAGGTCATCCGCACGTTTTCCGAAATCCTGAAGTTCAACTACATCGTGGATCCCAATATCCGCGGCCGGGTGACCATCCAGACCGCCGGATCGCTGGGGAAGGAGGATGTTTTCACCGTCTTCTACCAGATCCTCGAGGCGAACGGCCTCACCGCCGTGAAGGAAGGGAGCCTTTACCGCATCGTTAAGATGAAGGAAAGCCCCCGCCTGCCCCTCCTCGTCCGCGAAGGCGGGGAAGGGGAAGAGGAGACTTTTTCGCCGGATCAGAAAATCATTCTCCAGATCGTGCCGCTCAAGTTTATCTCCGCCCAGGAAATGACTAAAATCCTGACGCCCTTCATCTCGGCGGACGGGACGATCCTCGGCCATGAAGGTTCGAACCATCTGATCCTCGTGGACAAGGGGATCAATATCCTGAAATGCCTGAAGCTGGTGGAGGTCTTCGACGCCGATCTCTTCGACCGTGTAAGCCACCGGTTCTATTTTCTCCAGAACACCAAAGCGGACGACCTGGCCAAGATCCTCAAGGAGGTCCTTTCCTCCTATTCCATCGGAAAAAAGGACGACGTGAAGCTCATTCCCATCGAACGGCTCAACGCCCTTCTGGTCATCTCCGCGCAGAAGGGACTCATCGAGGAGATCGACCCCTTCCTCCGGGAACTGGATATTCCCAGCGAATCGGCGGAGCCGCAAATCTACGTCTATTTCGTGAAAAACGGAGAGGCCAAGCAGCTTGGAGAACTTCTTCAGAACATTTTCACGAAGGACTCGGGGAAGAAGAAAGACGAAATTGCCGCCAGAGTGAAAGCGCCCACGAACCCGCTGTCCATGGGGGCCGTGAAGGCGGAGGAAACGCCGAAACCGTCGGAATCCCCGTCTGCACCGGCACCGGCGACAGGCGGGGCGGAGACCGGTTCGGGCGCGATCCGCGGGGAGGTGGGCATCACCGTCGATGAAGTTCGAAACGCCCTGATCGTCAAGGCCCTGCCCAGGGATTACCAGATCATTCAAAACGTGCTCCTGCGGATCGACATCATGCCGCGGCAGGTCCTCATCGAGGTGATGATCGCGGAGATATCCCTGACCGACACGACGGATCTCGGCGTCGAGTGGAGCTTCGACGGTTTGAACGCCGTTTCCCCCCTGGGGGGCATTGCCGCGAGTATCGGCAAGGCCGGCCTGACTTACTCGGTTCAGCTCACAAACCACTGGAAGGCCGCGCTGAAGGCCCTCGCAAGCGAGAACAAGGTCAATGTCCTTTCCTCCCCCCACATCCTGGCCTCGGATAACAAGGAAGCGAAAATCGATGTTTCCGACGAGCTTCCCGTGGCGACGACGACGTACACCGACGCCTCGTCGTCGAGCACGACAGGGGTGTACGAAACGAGCATCCAGTATCGGGATACGGGGATCCTCCTGACGGTGACTCCCCACATCAACGATTCGGGCCTGGTAACCATGGATATTTCCCAGGAGGTGAGCGAACCGGGGAAGGAAAAAACGGTGGTCGATAAAACATATCCTTCTTTTACAAAACGGACGGTCAACACGACGCTGACGGTCAAACATGGCCAGACCATCGTGATCGGGGGGCTCATCAAGGAAAAGGTCACGGATACCAAAGAGGGACTTCCCTGTCTCATCCAGGTTCCCGTCCTGCGGTTCCTGGGCGGCAGAGAATATAAAGAAATCGAGAAGAAGGAACTGGTCATCATGATCACCCCCCGGGTCATCGTGAGCCTGGAAGACGTGGACGCCGTGACGGATGAATTCAGGAAGAAAGTCAAAAACGTTTCAAAGCGGTTCGAGGAATACCGGAAAGGGCTGCTCAAAAAGTAGACCGGCCCTTCCAGGGCCGCATTCTTAAACAGCGGGGCTGAATCCCCGGCCTGCGTCGTCAGGTTCGCCGTCGCAAGCCGGTTCTTCGGGACCGCCTTATAACAGGGAGAATTCAATTTCCACGTGCATCATCCCAATTCTTTTCGGTGTGCCCCCTTCCGGCCTTGCCGTCCGATGATTCACGCCTTCATTCTTTTTTCTCTTGCCCTCCGGCTTGTTCTTTTCCCCGGGGTGCCGGCCCTTGCGGAGGAACCCGGGAAACAGGCCGTCGCGGTCTTTGTTTCCCAGGAAATCCGCCCGTACCTCGAGGCCCTGGATGGTCTCACCCAGTCCCTTGGCACGGATCCCTCGGTGTTCCTGGACCCTTATCATCTTGGAAGATTTTCCCCCGATGAGGAAAAGGAACTCATCGACCGGATTGCCAAAAAGGACTACCAGGCTTATGTGGCCATCGGACCCCTGGCGCTCCGCTTTCTCTCGGACGATCTGCGGCCGGAAAAGGGGGCCCGGATTTATTCCATGGTCCTCAACCCGGAAGGAATGATTTCCCCGGGTGGAGAGACCTGCGGGATTTCCCTGAACCTCCCCGCCGGTGATCAGCTTCGGACGATTCAAAGCGTCCTGCCCGAGGTCCGGAAAATCGGTCTTCTCTACGATCCTCAATATAACGGCGACTTTTATGACGAGGCGAAAGCCTGGGACGGGACGGGCCTGTCCGTGGTTCCCGTTCCCGTTTCTTCCAGGAAAGAGATCCCGGCGGTTCTGAAGGGCCACTGGGGGAAGGTGGACGCCCTCTGGCTCATTCCCGACAGGACGATCACCACGGAAAGCCTCATCCGCTACATCATCCGGGAATCCATCTTCAACAGGGTGCCCGTGATCGGATACAACCGTTTTTTTTATGAAAGCGGGGCGGTCCTCTCCTTCGTCTTCGACTACCGGGAAATCGGGGGACAGTGCGGGAAGGAGGTCCTCCTTGTCCTGGCCGGCCGGCCCTGCAGCAGCCGGCCCCCGCTTTACAGGGTCTGGCTGAACGAGAAAGTGGCGAAAAGCATGGCCGTTCCGCTTTCCCTGTCCCCGGAAAGCCCCGCCGAGGCCGCTCCATGAAGGTTCGTTTCGGGATCCATTTCAGGCTTCTCGCGGCGGGATTTACGATCATTCTCGTAACGACGGTGATCCTCGGCACCATAGGGGCCCGCATTTCCCGCCAGTTCGTCCAGACCCGCTTCGATGACCGGATCGGCTTTCTCACCCAGCAGCTTGCCCTCAATGCCGAATTAGGCATCCTGATCGATGACCGGGACATGCTGAAAAGGCTGGCCGTGAACCTCCTGTCGGAAAAGGATCTGGTCGCCGTATCCATTTTCGACCGTTCGGGGAACGAACTCGCCGAAGCGGCCCGAAAAACGGCCGGATCGACTCTTTTCAAGGAGCACCCCGTGATCCTGAGAGAAACGGAGGAGGAAAACAGGGCCTTTGCCGAGGATGTCACCGGTGTTCCCACGGGACAGAATGTCATCGGAATGGTTCGCATCGCTTACAGCACCCGGGGGATCGACCAGCTCATCATCACGTTGCGGGACCGTTTCGTCCTTCTTTCCATCGCCCTGGCCGTCCTCGTCGGCATCGTGTTCTATTTTCTCTCCCATTCCCTCGTCGCCCCGGTGACGGAACTGGCCGCCGCGGCGAAGCGGGTCGCCAAGGGGGACATGAAGTTCCGGGCCGATCCAGGGACCCTCCCCGAAACCCGGGAACTCGCCCTGGCCTTCAATACCATGCTCGATTCCCTGGAACAGAGCCGGGGAGCCTTTGAAAAGGTTCAAGGGGAGATGCTCCGCCGGAACACCCTGGCGGAGATGGGAAAGTTTTCCCTCATGATCGCCCACGAGGTGAAGAATCCTCTCAGCATCATCAAGACCTCCCTGGATCTGCTGAAAAAGGAAAGGGACGATCTGGCGGAAAACATCATGATCCGCTACATGGAGGAAGAGATCCGGCGGATGAACCGCCTCATCGAGGATTTTCTCGCCTTCGCCCGGCCCTCGCGGCCGGTCTTCCGGGAGGTGGAAATCAACGATCTCCTTCGCAGGATCGTCGGCCGGTTCGAAATGCAGCACGGGGCGCTTCCCCTCGAGGTCTCCCTCAAGTGCCTCGAAAAGGACTGTCTCATCCAGGGAGATCCCGACCTCCTGACGCGGGCGGTGGACAATATTCTCAAGAACGCCTTTGAGGCGAACGGGGAGAAGGGCCGGATCGCCGTCACCCTGGACCGCAGCGGGGACCGGGTCGCCGTGGAAGTGAGAGACGAGGGCAAAGGCATTTCCGAAGAGGTCCGGGAGAAGCTTTACGAGCCTTTTTTTACGACCCGGTCGAAGGGCACGGGTCTCGGTCTCGCTTATGTCCTCCAGGTCGTCGAGTCCCATGGCGGGCATGTGAAGGAAGGCAATCATCCGGAAGGCGGGGCGGTCTTCCGCATCGAACTTTCCGTGGCGGGGTCATCCCGGCCCGCCTGAGCGGGCGGGACCTCCGGCACGGTGATTTCCGACAGGTGAAATTGATTCTATGGCACATATTCTGATCGTCGACGATGAGGAAAGGATGCGCTATCTTCTTTCCATCATGCTGGGAAGGAGAGGCTACCGGGTATCCCAGGCCGCCGACGGCCTGGAGGGGCTGGAGAAGATCAAGGCCGAGCCTTTCGACATGGTCATCTCGGATATCAAGATGCCCCGGATGAACGGCATGGAACTCCTGGAAAAAATGACCGAGTTGAGCCTTCCCTGTCCCGTCGTTTTCATCACCGCCTTCGCCACCATCGATTCCGCCGTCGATGCCATGAAGCAGGGGGCGGTGGACTACATCACGAAGCCTTTCGAGGAGGAAAGGATCCTCCTCACCGTGGAGCGGACCCTCAATTTTTCCAGGATCCTGGCGGAAAACCGGGAGTTGAGGCAGGAACTGCAAAAGAGGGACGGGGAGGAGGAGATTATTTTTTCCTCCGGAAAGATGACCGACCTCATCAAACTCGCCTCCCGGGTCGCGGAAAGCGAATCGGCCGTTCTCGTTACCGGGGAATCGGGAACGGGGAAGGAACTCGTCGCACGGTACATCCACCGCATGAGCCCGAGAGGAAAGAGCCGGTTCGTACCGGTGAACTGCGCCGCCATCTCCCCGAACCTCGTGGAGTCGGAACTTTTCGGCCATGAGAGGGGGGCTTTCACCGGCGCCATCAAGCGGGTGATCGGCAAGTTCGAGTATGCCACCGGGGGGACCCTTTTCCTCGATGAAATCGGGGACCTCTCCCTGGATGCCCAGGCGAAGCTTCTCCGGGCCCTCCAGGAGCGGAAAGTCCAGCGGGTGGGCGGAAACGAGGAGATTCCCGTGGATGCCCGGTTCATCTGCGCCACAAACCAGAATCTCCAGGAGCGGGTGGAAAAGGGGCTTTTCCGTCAGGACCTGTATTTCCGGATCAATGTCTTTCCCCTTCTCACCCCGCCCCTCCGTGAAAGAAAGGAGGACATCCCGACCCTGTCCGGGCATTTCCTGGAGCGTTTCGACCGGGGGAGAGGCATCCACCTTACCGAAGGGGCGATCCGGGTGCTCATGGAATACCCCTGGCCGGGAAACGTGCGGGAGCTGGCCAACGTGATGGAGCGTTCCGTCATCCTGGCCCAGGACAGGGGAGCCATTACGGTGGAGACCCTGTCCTTCCTGAGGACGGCATCGTCCTCCGCCAACAGCCGGGGCGTTTTCCGGTTGCCCCCCGAGGGGATTTCACTGGAAGACGTGGAACTGGACATCGTGCGGCAGGCTCTCGAAATGAGCGGCAACAACCAGACGGCGGCGGCGAAACTCCTGGGTCTGACGAGGGCCAAATTCAGGGTGCTCCTGAGGCAGTGCATCGAGCCGGACAAGGAAGATGCCGATATATGATCCATGGGTATGATTCGATGATGGGACGGATGGCGCGAGCCTGGTTGAATTCGGTCAAAATCCTGGCGATATCTTCCCTTCTGTGGGGGGTGACGGCCGGAGGGGTCTGTACTCAAGCCGCCGCCGGAAATAATGCCTTGCCGGCGGAGGATGACACCCTTCTCCTTTTCGTGGGTGAAGATCTCGATGTCCTCTCCATCGCGTCGAAACGGCAGGAGAGCGCCTGGCAGGCACCGGCGGTCGCCCAGGTTCTGACCCGGAAAGACCTGAATACCCGCGGGGCGCGTACCCTGAGCGACGCCCTCGACGCCGTTCCCGGGTTTTACATGGCCCAAAAGGAATGGGGGACGCAGCCCTATTTGAGGGGCATCCCCGATTCCGTCCTGTTTCTCTACGACACCGTCCCCCTCGGGTCGGACGTTTCCAAGTTTCTCCATCCCCTGAACCGGGAGTTGTCCCTCGCACCGGTGAAACGGGTGGAGATCATCCGAGGCCCGGGGTCGGTCCTCTGGGGACCGGACGCCTTTGCCGGCATCGTCAACGTGGTCCCCATGACAGGCAAGGATCTGGAGGGGGTTGAGACGGGGGTCTCCTATCAGGGACCGGGAGACCGGAAGGGTTTTTATCTCAACATGGGTCACGACGAAGGGCCGTGGGACGCCTTCCTTTCTCTCAGCGCGTGGAAGGGAACGGAAGACGACACGACCTGCAACGTGGTCCGTTTCTGGGGGGAAGGAACAACACCCGTTCCGCCCTCCTCCCGTTTCGGCGAGACGGACCCGGGGGAATCCCGCTACTTTGAAGCTTCCGGGCGCGTCCAGTTCCGGGACTGGCTTGGTATTTCCTTCCACATGTCCGACTACCGCCGTCCCTATGCCATGTCCACCCCGGACAAGGATTACACCTGGAGGGAAAGCCGGAGCGCGCCCTTCGGTTTCATCAAGCTGGAAGCGAAAAAGGAACTCTCCCCGGATGCCACCCTCCGTTTCGAAGGCTTTTTCAGCACCCTCCGGCCGGAATATGAAATCATCAACAAGACCCTGAACCAGAAGGAGGACGTCACTTACGGTGAAATCGTCTACGACCGTTCCCTCTTTTCCGGGAAGGGGCTCTTCACCGGGGGAATCTCCTATCGGGAAAAGTCCATAAACGACGCCCCCATCTGGGACAGCTACCTTCCCGATTATCTGGACCCGACCAATCTGTTCTTCCTCCCCCAGGTGACCGAGGAGGACTACCGGACGAGGCTCTGGTCCCTTTTCGGCCAATATACCCACAAGGTGGGGAATTTCGATTTTCTCCTCGGCCTTCGGGGGGACCGGCACGACGAATATGCCGACCACCTGAGTTTCAACACCGGTGTGGTCTGGACCATTTCCTCGCAGTGGGCCTGGAAGCTCCTTTACGGCACGGCCTACCGGACGCCCTCCGCCCGGCAGCTTCTGGGGGATGAGGAACCGGACCTGGAGAAGATTGAAACGGTCAGTTCCCAGGTGGCCTGGAAGCCTTCGAAGAGATTCGGCCTGAGCGTCTGCGGTTTTTACAGCCGCATCGACAACCACCTCATGGAAGATCCCTACGCGGGACTTTCCAATCCCAATTACCAGGAGATTTTAGGCCTGGAACTGGAAGGTCATTATTCACCCCTGGAGGTGCTCGACCTGTCGGCGAACCTGACCCTCATCGACAACAACGGTCCCGATGAAACCTACCATTACAACGATTACACCTACTGGGACGGTGAGAAATGGGTGAAACACTACACGGATCTCAATTATCCCTACAACAAGGGCCCCCATACCATGATGAACCTCATGGGCACGTGGAAGCCGGCGGACTGGCTCAGGGCCACCCTGATGCTCCGGTATTTCTCTTCCCGGGACCTGATCTACCCTCGAATCCGGACCTACGAAACCAGTTCCGAAGTCTGGCTCGTGGACATGAACACCGTTTTCAAGGACATTTTCCGGAAGGGGCTCGAACTGGACCTGTCCATCAAGAACCTTGCCAACAAGAAATATGAAACGCCGGGCACCTACAGCACCATCGAGGGGGATCCCCTGTCAGCCATGGTGACCCTCCGGTACCGCTGGTGAGTGAGGCCTCCCGTGAGAATCCTCGCCATCGTTCCCGCCTATAACGAGGAAGAAACCATCGGGGAGGTCATCCTGTCGTTGAAGGAAAGAATGCCTTCTCTGGATGTTCTTGTCGTCAACGACGGGTCGAATGACGGCACTTCGGAAGCGGCTGCGGGGACAAGCAGGGCCCTGGTCATCGATCTTCCCTGCAATTTGGGCATCGGGGGCGCCGTCCAGACCGGGTTCCTCCATGCCGCGAAAGAGGGTTATGATATCGTTTTTCAATTCGACGGAGACGGGCAGCATTTAGCCGCCGAGGTGGATAAGATCCTGACTCCGGTCCTCGCCGGGGAGGCCGACGTGGTGATTGGTTCCCGCTTTCTGGCGGGAAACCGGGGCTTCCGGTCGACCCTCAACCGCCGGGCGGGGATCAAGATCTTCCAGTGGGTGAATTCCCTTCTCATCGGGCAGCGGATCACCGACAACACCTCGGGGTTCCGGGCCTACAACAAAAAGGCCCTCCTCTTCCTCTCCCGGTATTACCCCTCGGATTACCCCGAACCGGAAGCGGTCATCCTCCTGGGAAGAAACGGCTTCCGCCTGAAGGAAGTCCCCGTCGAGATGAAGGAAAGGACAAGCGGCCGGTCCTCCATCACCGCCTTCCGCTCCGTTTACTATATGGTCAAGGTTTTGCTCGCCATCTTCGTGACGGCTCTCCGCCCCGTTCAAACCCCTTGATCCCACGACTGCCGGTGTCCCCCGGCAATTTAGGCCGGGGCTTTAGCCCCGCAAAAAACACATCGGTTCATCTGATTTTTACCGGATTCCAAGATTGTACTTGATGCCAGACCTGTTTGTGGGCTATATATGGACTCATGGTGCATAAGAACAGGACACGGAAGGCGAGGTAACCCATGAAATTATCGCGTCAAATAAAACCGATCAGCTATCTGAAAGCTCATGCTGCTGAAATCGTCCGTACCATGGGTGATCACCGGGAACCGCTGTTCATAACGCAGAATGGTGAGGCCAAAGTAGTCATACAGGACATCGAAAGTTACGAACAAACCCTGAAGACTATGGCTCTTTTGAAGATCCTGGCCCTCGGCAACCGTCAAATTGAAGCAGGCGACGTCGAGTCCGCCGCCGACGTTATCAAACGGCTCCGGGATAACCGGACCGGGCGCTGATGGCCTTCAAAGTATTTCTCACCTCCGATGCGGCACGTGATCTTGAAGAACTCTACCAATACATAGATCAGCACGACACACCGGGAAAAGCGGAACATGTGCTGACGCGTATCGATGAGATCTGCGCCGGTCTGTCCGAGTTACTCGAACGGGGTGTTTATCCGAAAGAGCTCCTGGCCCTGGGCATTCGTGAATATCGCGAGGTCTTTTTCAAACCCTATCGTATAATGTATCGAATTATGGGCGACACAGTATACATTCTGCTGATTGTCGATGGACGTCGCGACATGCAAACACTGCTGCAAAGAAGACTCCTGCATGGATAACTTCAATCCCCACACCATCCAGATCCTCTCCATCTTCGGCAGCATCGCTTTCCTTTTCCTCATCATCTTTCTCATAAGAATCCGGAGGCTGAAGGAAGAGTACGCCATCCTTTGGCTTTTTTTCGGCGTCATCTTTCTCTTCCTCTCCATATTCAGGAAATCCCTTGAATTCATTTCATCCCTTCTCGGGATCGCCTACCCTCCGGCGGCCCTTTTTCTCATTTTAATTCTCGCGGTCATCACGATCCTCATCCACTTTTCCCTCGTCATCTCCAGGATGAAGGACAGACAAAGACAGCTTGCCCAGCAGCTCGGCCTCCTGGAGGCCCGGTTCAAGAAAATTTCCCAGGAAAAGAGCAATTTTAAGAATCCAACGGCTCAATGACGATTTTATCGAAAGCGGCCGATAGTTTTCTTTCGTCATCAGAAAGGCCCATTTCACGCGGAGAGAGGGAATAGGAAAATTTCATGACCATCATGTTGACGCCTGTTCTCAGTACCCCTGGCGGGACAACGAAGGATATTTCTTGCCAGCCGGACGCCAGGGACTTTTCGACAAGCGCCCTGCCGTTAACGATGATGGAAATCGTCTGTTTTTCCCGATCGGCGGGAGAAAAAGGCATGCAAATCATTTTTACCCCGGCGGCGGCACCGGAACGACGGGTGAAAATAACGCTCGTTCTGTCGTTTCCCGCCCAACAAAACACCTTTTCTGAGCCTTTCTCTCGTTCGCCGTTGTAAAAACCTCTGTACAGATGCTTTCGGGCGGACTTGTCCCCGATATCGATCATGGTTGTGTTTTCCGATTTGTAAATAAAGAGTCCCGATATGGATGCAAAGAAGAGAAATATTCCCAACGAAAACAAGGCGATGAACTTTTTGGAAAGGGGAGGCCGTGCCCATTCAAACTGAAACAGTACGGAAAATACAAAGAGAATCATGGCGTCAAAAAAGATGTAATAAGCCGGCCAGATGCATGTCATGCTGAAAACCATCAGGGAAGCGGACATCCATATCAATACATATTTTTTTTCACGCATCGAAAAATAAGAGGTTATCCACACACCAGCGGAAATGAGGTACTGGACCGGCCCTATAAATTCCGTATATTGATTTTTCACGAGAAAAGATGTGGTTCCGAAGGTGGTAAAAATCCAGTCCCTGGTCCATACGGTCTTTTTTACTACAACTAAGTATTTGGTATATATGTTGTAATATAAAGTATTAACGTCGGCGATGATGAACGGAGCCATGGCGATCAAGACGGTCGCGGAAAACATGAGAAGGCACTGGAGGAACCTTTCTCTGTGAAACTTCCAGAGATATATCGTAAATACGGGAATCAGAAAAATCATGCTTGTTCGAGAGAGCACAAGCAGCCCTAATAAAAACGATGCCGTTTTTATGCGGTCTCTCGATAGAAAATAGCAGAACAAAATAATAATGGGCCAGTAAATCTGTGTGTGGCCTATTTCTGTGAATGAAAACAGGTATGCGTGACAGGCAATCGAGGCCGACAGGAGAAGAAGGCAAAGTCCCCGGATCACTCTGAAATGATAAAAGAAGCAAGTGGCTGCAAAAACCAGTGTAAAGGGAACGGCTGAAGCGCAGAGTATCGCCAGAAGCCGCAGGTCGATGTTTAAGGCATACGGAATAATGTAAGGAACCCACAACCCAGGCCCGTAACCGAAATACAACGGCCAGGGAACGAAGTCCGGTCTGTTGATTTGGACATACGGATTTTGGCCGCTGAATACGAGGTCCAGCCCCATAATCACCTGAGGAATCATGTCTCCTCGATAAGGATCGATGGGAACTCTCTGGATTCTTTCTATCATTTCATAACCTGACGCGCCCACCATGATGAGACCGGCCACGCATACTGCCGCGGCGATCCAACCCCTTGAGACAGCGCTCCCGGCATCGGCGCGACCCCGATACATCACCAGAAGAACACCGGCGATCATGGCAGAAAACAACAGGCTTATTGCGATGTCCAACTGGTATATGAAAAAGACGGACATTCCGGAGAAAAGAAACAGGATCCCCTTGGAAAACTCGATTCTGCCAGGAGAGGTTCCGCGATGGCACAAAAACACGATCATGCAAGTTGCAGCCGCCATCAGACACGCCGAAACATTATAAATAATGTAATTTTCTATTAAACCTTGGAAAATTCTGGGAATATACAAGATGGCGAAGTTTATGGACAGAAGCAGGGAAATGATTAAAAAGTCATGATCGCTGTTTTTCCCATAATCTGAAATCTTATCCTTCATTCACAATTTCCGCCGGCCTGATTCTCCGATGAAAGAGATCGTTCGCATTTTGAAGCCTTGTGAGAGGCCGTCGATATCTCCTGAAATGGTGTTTACGAGAACACCAGGGAAAGGAGACAGAGAAACGACCGAACATTATGATACCGTGACGCACAGGAAATTGCCACTCCATTTCATGAGAGAATCGTTTCCGCTTTATTCGATACTCAAGGGGTTGACGAAAAGGCAATGCAGGAAACCTTTTATCAAAAGGCAGGTCTGCTCGTTGGATGAAACGTCTGTCAACAGGACTGGTTATGGAAGCTTTTTCAGCGGGTCCGGCGTTGGCGACGACGAAGGAACCGTATGATCCGAACCCGACATTGCGGACCTTTCTTGACACGACGGCCCTGCTCATGTCCTGTTTGGGGCTGACGATGCGTTTCGGGAGGATCGGCTGAACCGTGAAAATCTCCGTCATCACGCCGTCTCTCAATCAGGGAGACTTCATCGAGGAGACGATCCAAAGCGTTCTCTCCCAGCGGGGAAAATTCGAACTTGAATACCTCGTCATCGACGGCGGGTCGACGGATGAAACTCTGTCGATCCTGAAAAAGCACGAGAGAAACCTCAAATGGATTTCCGAGCCGGACCGGGGCCAGTCGGATGCCGTGAACAAGGGGTTCGCCCGGGCTTCCGGGGACATTCTCGGCTGGCTCAACTCCGACGATCTCTATGAACCGGGGGCCCTGTCCGCCGTCGCCGCCGCCCACGAGAAATCCCCCTTCATGTGGTGCTTCGGCAACTGCCGGAACGTGGACGAGGCAGGCCGGGAAATCAGGAAAGGGATCACCCTCTACAAAAACTTCGAAAGCAGGCATTATTCCTTTGAGCGGCTCCTGACCAAGGACTTCATCCCCCAGCCCGCCGTCTTCATCGCCCGTGAGGCCTTCCTGGAGACGGGGCCCCTGTACCCGGACTACCACTACGCCATGGATTACGACTACTGGCTGAGGCTGGCCTCCCGTTATCCGCCTCTTTATCTGAATCGCAATCTCGCCAGGTTCCGGTGGCACCGGACATCAAAATCGAAAGGCCATTTTCGGAAGGCCGCCTGGGAAGCCTATGGCATAGCGAGACGACACGCCCCGCCTGGTTCTGAATTTTCGATTTACCGGCACTTCCTCCATGTCCTGACGCTGAACATCCTGTATTCATGGATATGAATCTTAAGGACCTTGAAAACCGATACGGGTTGAACAGAAGAGCGATTGAACTTATCGTCTGGCTGCACAGCCTCTTCCTGTATTTTTTCGATGCACTGGTGTTTCTGTTTCCCGGAAAGCGGCACTCAGGAGACCGGCGGGATATCCTGGTTGTCAAGCTTGACGGCATCGGCGATTTCATTCTCTGGCTTGATTTCGCCAGGGGCTTGCGGGAACTTTACCCGCCGGCTGCTTACAGGGTGACCCTGCTGGCCAACGCCGCCTGGTCCGGTCTTGCGGAAGGAATCCCCCTGTTCGACAGGGTTTTGCCCGTCAAGAGGATGAGATTCATTCTGAACCCTCTTTACCGCCTCCGCGTGCTCATACAGATTCGCCGTAAAGGGTTTCATGCTCTGATCGATTCCGCATATTCAAGAGAGTTCCAGTTCACTCCCGCGGTGGCACGGGTAAGCGGGGCGCATGAGAAAACAGCGCCGGTGGGGGCGGCGACCAACCAGCGCTGGTGGCAGAAACGGATTTCCGACAGATGGTACAGTCGGCTTCTTCCTTCTTCCATGGCTCAAGAGATGGAGCTGAGACGGAACGCCGAGTTTCTTCGGGGGCTGGGACACTGGGCGTTCAGGGCCGGGTTGCCGGTCTACCGGCCGCAGCCTGCTCCCCGCAATCCGGAAGAACCGTATTATGTGATCTTTCCCGGGGCCGGCTGGGACAAAAAGCAGTGGCCCCTGGAGCATTTCGCCGCCCTCGTTACCTTGATCCACGATGCGACAGGCTGGCCATGTATCGTTTGCGGCGGGCAGGGAGAAGCGCATCTCGCCATGCGGCTGCGGCAGTTGACTCATGCTCCCCTGCAGGTTCTGACAGGGCGGACCACTCTGGCGGAACTGGCAAATTGTATTGCAGGGGCGCGTTTCCTGGTCGGAAACGACACCAGCGCCATACATATGGCGGCCGCCGTGGCAACGCCGGCAGTATGCCTCATCGGCGGCGGGCAATTCGGGCGTTTTCTTCCCTATCGTCTCGAAATGGATACCGATCGGCCGGTCCCCATACCGGTCTATTTCAAGATGCCCTGCTATGGGTGTAATTGGAACTGCATTCATCCCCCCGAAAGGGAGCAGCCGGTTCCATGCATTGCCGGTATCGGTGTGGAGGAGGCGTGGAAAACGGTTCGGGGGGAATTGGAACGGCTGTATTCCTTCGGTGCCTCCGATCGACGAGGCAAAATCGTATCATTGACCCCGCCGCTTGCCCCGAAGGCTTATCAACGGACATAAGAGCCCCCTGGTCGGGCGACAGGACAACCGTCAGAAAGGACAGTGAATCAATGAAATCCGGCGAGGACAATTCTTCTCCACGGGATGGATACACCCGGTACACCGAACCAGGCGACGAGATAACTCTCGCCGATTATCTTCAGGTTCTCTGGAAATGGAAATGGCTCATTGTCATCGGCACCCTGGCGGTTGTCGCGTTGACAATCGCTTATGTATATCAATTGCCCCGGGTCTACGAGGTCAGCGCGGTTGTGGAACCCGGCCTGGCAGGTCTCAACGATCGAGGGGACCGATTGTTTCTTGACAACTCCGACAACATCGCGTCGAAAATCAATGAAAAGACCTATAACAGAAAAATATCGGAAGAACTGAACCTTGAACCGGAGCAGTGGTCCTTCTGGCCCGAGGCGAAAACGGACAGGCGGACAAAGTCGAATATCGTGCGGGTTCTGATTGAAAGTCCGATGGATCAGGCCGACCGGGGAAAGGAAGTGCTTTCATCTTTGATCCGGATGATCGCATCGGACTATGAAAAAGAAGTGAACTACAACCGCTCCCGCTATGAAGAGAAGATCACCCTTAAAAGGAGCGAGCTTAAAAATAATGAGTCAAAGAAGAAAGACATCGACCGGCAGATAGAGATCAGGTTGAACTCGATCAAAATGAAGCAAAATGAAATCCAGGCCCTGAATGACCGCCTGGACGGGATGAATAAACGGATCGAGGAATTGTATATTGAAAGCGGGAATGCAAAGGCCAACACCGATCAGATCATCTCCCTCCGCAAGGATCAGCTGTCCAAACCCGCCGGGGCCGATGCCCTGGCATTGCTCCTTTACTCCAACACGATCCAGCAGAATATCGCCTATTTCAACGGAATCAATGACCAGATATATCTTCTCAAGACGGAGTTGAAAGACGGGCAGTTCCGAAAGGAGAAGATCAATATCGATATGGACAGCATCATGAAAGAAGTGGAACGGATGAAGCTGACGAAGGAAGGATTTGACACGAATATCGAGGATATCCAGGCCCAGATAGGGCGGCTCGAATCTGAAGAGGACCTGATCGGGAATCTCCGGGTGATCCAGGCGCCCCAGGTTTCCCTGGAGCCGGTGGGCCCCAAAAAAATAAAGATCACCGCCCTTGCGGTTCTGGGAAGCCTTTTCGGCTTCATGATGCTGGCCTTTTTTCTCGAGTATCTCTTTTCTCAGGTCATAAAAGGGCCGAGGCAAACGAGCAGAAGATAGGACTCGCCCCCGAGTCCGGGGACAGGACCCCGCTCATCCTTGCCAAATTATCTCATTCATGTTACACGTATATTGCGTGGATCTTTTGAGGGAGGTGGAAAATGAAACAAAATATTACGCTCAGCCTGGATAAGGATTTAATCCGGAAGGCAAAGGTTATTTCCGCAAAACGCCGTTCCTCAATCAGCAATATGCTCAGTCAGGAATTGCAGAGAATTATAGAATCTGCCGAAAAATACGAAATTGCCAAGAGAAAGGCTATCTCTGATCTGCGGACCGGATATCATCTTGGAGGCATAATCACCGCGTCGAGAGAAGAACTTCATGAAAGATAAGATTTTCGTCGATGCAAATATACTGATTTATGCCCATGACCTGGATGCAGCCCCACGACACGATATCGCCGCCTCCGTCATTGAAGAATTATGGGAAAATGAAAACGGCGTTATAAGCACGCAGGTATTGCAGGAATTTTATGTTAACGTTACGAAAAAAATAAGCAAACCGCTCTCTCAGGCACGCGCCAGGGGAATTATTGAGAACTACTTGTCATGGCATATCGAGGTAAACGAACCCGATACCGTGCTCCTGGCATCCGAGATCGAAGAAAGGCATCTATTATCTTTCTGGGATGCCCTGATCGTAGCAGCAGCCTATCGGGCAAAGGCCGATAAAATCCTTACCGAAGACTTGAACCATGGGCAGAAGATAGAAGGTATTTTCATCGAAAACCCCTTCGCTGTTTAAGATGGCCCTCTACCGGAAAATAAAACATAGATGAGAGAAAGCAGGGAAGTCAAGGCCAACACCGATCAGCGAGTCCAGGGACATGACCCTTAGAAAGAAAGGAGCCACCATGAACAGAGCCCTTCTCGTCGGAATCAACAAGTACAAACTTCCCGGTGCCGATCTCAAGGGCTGCGTCAACGACGTGACCAACGTCCGGGATGTTCTTCTCAAGTACTACGGGTTCGCCGTCAAGGAGATCCGGGTCGTGACGGACGACCGGGCGACGAAGGCGAATATCCTGAAAAACCTGGAATGGCTTCTGAAGAACGCCAAGCCCGAGGACCGCCTCCTTTTCCACTATTCCGGCCACGGCTCCCAGGTCCGGGACCGGGACGGCGACGAGCTGAAGGACCGGCTGGACGAGATCCTCTGCCCCCATGACATGGACTGGGAGGGCACCTACATCACCGACGACGACCTGAGGGCCCTCTTCACGCCCCTTCCCAAGGGGGTGAACCTGGAAGTTCTTCTCGACTCCTGCCACTCCGGAACGGGGACCCGGGAGGCCCAGGCCATTGCGGGGCTTCCCCCGGAGCTTGCCTTCCAGCCCCGGTTTCTCGCCCCGCCCATCGACATCGCCCTTCAGGCGGAAGACGATCTGCCCCTTCACCCCATCGCCCGGAGCGCAAACCCCCTGAACCACGTCCTCTTCACCGGCTGCAGGGACACCCAGACCTCCGCCGACGCGTATATCAAGGGGACCTTCAACGGGGCTTTCACCTACTACTTCTGCAAGCACATCCGGGACGCCGAGGGCGGCATCACCCGGGCGGACCTCCTCACCCGCGTCCGGGCCTCCCTCAAGTTCAACGGATTTTCCCAGGTGCCTCAGCTCGAGTGCCCCCGGTCGGAGCGTAAAAAAGGTATCCTCGAATAAAGGGCCGCCCTGCGCTTCCTTATTCGGTAAAGACCTTGATATGGCGGGGCCGCACGTAGACCGTGCCGCCAGGCTCCAGCTTCATGGTGGCGAACCGCCCCTGCGAGATTTCCGAGATCAGGGTCTGGCCGGCCTTCGTGACCAATTCGACGCGTACCAGCGGACCGGCGGTGTTGATGTGCACGACTTTCGCTTCGAGTGCGGGCAGGTCGCTGGTCCCCGTGTCGATGGTGACGTCGTGGGGGCGGAAGAAGACGCGGGCCTCGCCGTCGATCTGCCGGCGGTCTTCCGGAAAGGGCAGCTCGATGGAGCTGAACCGCACGGTTCCCTTGTTCACCCGGCCGTGAAAGGTATTGACATCGCCGAGGAAGTTCATGACGAACTCATTGGCGGGCCGGTGAAATACCTCGTCGGGCGAGCCGACTTGCTCGATCCTGCCCCCGTTCGTGACGACGACGCGGTCGGCGACCTCGAGGGCCTCTTCCTGATCGTGCGTGACGAATACGCTGGTGACCTGCAACTCATTGTGCAGTCGGCGGAGCCAGGAGCGAAGCTCTTTGCGGACTTTGGCGTCGAGAGCGCCGAAGGGCTCGTCGAGAAGAAGAACCTTGGGTTCGACGGCAAGAGCGCGGGCGAGGGCAACCCGCTGGCGCTGTCCCCCGGAGAGCTGATGGGGGTATCGGTCCGCCATGCCGTCGAGTTGTATGAGTTTCAGCAGTTCATAGACTCTCCCGCGGATGTGCTCCTTGTCGGGACGCTCTTTCCGGCGCTTGACGCGCAGGCCGAAGGCGACATTCTCGAAGACATTCATGTGGCGGAACAGCGCGTAGTGCTGGAAAACGAATCCGACACCCCGTGTGCTGACGTGACGCCGGGCCACATCCTCGTCGTGAAACAGAATGCTTCCTTCGCCGGGATCGGCCTGCTCCAGCCCCGCAATGATGCGAAGGAGCGTGGTCTTTCCCGAGCCGGACGGCCCGACCAGCGCCACCAGTTCCCCGCTGGCGACGGTCAGGCTGACATTGTCCAGCGCCTTGAATGTTCCGAAAGTCTTGCTGATATTTCGAATTTCGATACTCATGGGTGATCCCCCCTCCCGGCTTCCCGCGCGGCGGCTTCGCGGTCCCGGGCCGTTTTCCATTCAACGATGAACCTGACCGCCAGTGTCACCACGGCAAGAAATGCCAGCAATGACGCCACCGCGAACGCGGCGGTCGTCTGGTAGTCGTTGTAAAGAATCTCGATATGCAAAGGCATGGTGTTGGTCCGGCCGCGGATGTGGCCGGAGACGACCGAAACCGCGCCGAACTCGCCCATGGCGCGCGCGTTGGTCAGGATGATGCCGTAGATCAGCGCCCACCTGATGTTGGGCAGCGTAACGCGCCGGAAGGTCTGAAAACCGCTGGCTCCCAGGGTCAGCGCCGACTGCTCTTCCTCGGTTCCCTGGGCCTGCATGAGGGGGATCAGCTCTCGGGCGACAAAAGGTACGGTGACGAACATCGTGGCGATGACGATGCCGGGCGTGGCGAACATGATGCTGATGTTCCGTTCCATCAGCCATGGCCCGAACCAGCCGAGGGAACCGAAAAGCAGCATGAAGATCAATCCCGCGATGACCGGTGATATGGCGAAAGGCAGGTCTATCAGTGTGATGAGAACGCTTTTGCCCTTGAACTCGAACTTGCCGATGGCCCAGGCGGCGGCGACACCGAATAACGTGTTCAGCGGTACGGCTATCGCGGCGGTGACGAGGGTCAGCCGTATCGCGGAAAGGGCATCCGGTGTGATGAAGGAGGAAAGATAAATCCAGAGACCTTCCCGGAAGGCGCAGGCAAATACCAGCATCAGGGGCATAAACAGGAACAGGCCCAGAAAAACGAGGGCCGTGGCGATCAGCAGGCGGCGGGTCAACGCCGACTCGGTATTGGACCTGATGGGACGAGCTTTCGATGAGTCCAGCCGCAATGCGACGCTGCGGACCATGACGGTGACTCCTTACAGTTGATGTCGCCTGCTCCACCATTGGAGCAGGTTGATGATCAAAAGCAGAACGAACGCCGCGATCAGCATGACGACGCCGATGGCGGTGGCGCCGACGTAGTCGAACTGCTCCAGTTTAATGAGAATCAATAGCGGCGCTATTTCCGTCCGGTAGGGCATATTGCCCGCGATGAAGTAGACCGACCCGAATTCACCCACGGCCCGCGCGAAGGCCAGCGCGAAGCCGGTGAGGAGCGACGGCATCACCGTCGGGAGGATCACGCAGCGGAATGTCTGCCATCGCGTCGCGCCGAGGCTGGACGCGGCTTCCTCGATCTCCGGCTCCAGGCCTTCCAGGGCCGGCTGCACGGTACGAACGACAAAGGGCAGGCCTATCAGCGTCAGAGCGATGACGATGCCGGGCCACGCATAGGCGATCCGGATGCCCAGCGGTTCGAACCAGCGCCCGATCCATCCGGTGTGGACATAGAGCGTGGTCAGGGCGATACCCGAAACGGCGGTGGGCAGCGCGAAAGGCAGATCGACGATGGCATCGATGAATCGCTTGCCCGTGAATTCGTAACGGACCAGCACCCAGGCGACGATGAGGCCAAAGATCCCGTTGAGCGACGCCGCGATGAACGATGCGCCCAGGCTAAGACGGTAGGACGCCAGCACCCGGGGATCGGCGACGGCCCTGGTCCAGAACTCCGCCGGGGTCATCCTCGTTCCCGTGAACAACACCAGCCCGCAAAGCGGTATCAAGACCAGCAGGGCCAGATAGAAGAGCGTGAAACCCATGCTTATTCCAAAGCCGGGCAGAGCGCTTTGCTGTTTCAAGTGCAGTCGCGGCATGGTCGAAGCAGGTCCCTTGAAAACACGCCTCATCGTGGTCTGTAGATCCGGTCGAAAGACGCGCCGTCGTTGAAGTGGTCACGGTAAGCGCCGGGCCAGCCGCCGAAGACCCCGTCGATGGTGAACAGTTCGAGGTCGGGAAACTGGTGGGCGTACTTGTTGAAAATCCCGGGATCGACCGGTCGGTAGTAGTTTTTGGCGGCCACCTCCTGGCCGATGGGTGAGTAGAGATACTCGAGATAGGCCTGGGCGACGTTCCGTGTTTTCCTGCGATCGACATTGCTGTCGACAAGGGCCACCACCGGCTCGGTCTTGATCGCCACCGGGGGAACGACGATTTCCACGCCTTCCGCGTCCAGCTCGTTGGCGCCCAGAAGAATCTCGTTCTCCCAGTTGATCAGCACGTCGCCGATCCGGCGCTGAATGAACGTATTGGTCGCCCCGCGGGCCCCCCTGTCCAGCACCGGGACGTTCCGGTACACCCTGGCGGTGAAATCCATCGCTTTCATCCGGGCAGCGGCGGCCGCTTCGGCGTATTCCGGATCCTTCAGCCTGGCGGCGAAGTCATCTCCCAGTTCCCGTCGCAGGGCGAATCCCCAGATCGCCAGATAGTTCCATCGTGCCACACCGGAAGTCTTGGGGTTGGGCGTGATGACCTGGACGTCCTCCCGGGCCAGGTCGTCCCAGTTCTTTATGTTTTTGGGATTGCCTTTGCGGACCAGAAAAGCCAGGGTTGAAGAGTAGGGCGCGCTGTTGTGAGGCAGCCGTGTCTGCCAGTCTTCGGGAAGCAGCCGGGCATATTTGGCGATGGCGTCGATGTCCGCCGCCAGGGCCAGGGTGACCACGTCGGCCTGCAGACCCTGAATGACGGACCGCGCCTGGCTTCCCGAGCCGCCGTGGGACTGGCGCACCAGCACCGTTTCCCCGGTTTTCTCTTTCCAATGCCGGGAGAAGGCCTCGTTGAATTCGCGATACAGCTCCCGCGTCGGATCATAGGAGACGTTCAGCAACTCGACCGTTCCGCTCAAAGACGGTGCCGGGAAGAAACACAACACCGCCAGGATAACCGCAAGACGATAAAAACCAGCCATCATAGCCCATTACTCCTATCTTTTATATATGATATTGCTTCCAAAAAAATTGACTGAATGCCGTTATTAACGCGCCTCTTCTTTCAGCATTTCCGCCAGCGTTTCCCGGTCCATAATCGCCGACATGTTGTCGCGGACGCGCAGCATGACCCTGCGAATCCAGCAGGTTTCGGGCCGGCAGCGCTTGCACCGGTTGTAGGACGGCGCTGTCCGGCTGGCGCACCCGATCGGCGCCAGCGGGCCGTCGATGGCGCGGACGATGTCCCCCAGGGTGATCTTTTCAGGCGGCAACCGGAGCGCGTAGCCGCCGTTCTTTCCGCGCTCGCTCACCACGATCCCCTTGTTTTTCAAGGCGGCGAGCACCTGTTCCAGGTATTTCGACGAGAAACCGCAATCAGCGGCCAGGCGGGCCGCAGACAGAGGCTTGCCGCCATAGTTACGGGCCAGATGCCGCAGGGCTTCCAGGGCGTACAGGCTCTTGTTGGAAAGTTTCATATCACATAACCCCTATATGAATTAAATAACTTAAGGGGCTGATCATTGCAAGCCCGATTTTCATATTTTTTCTTGACAGGGAGCAGGGGTTTAACTATGGAATTTTCCCTGTCGGGTACTCATTTCCGCAATACCGGGAGGAAGGGGTTCCCGGGATTGTCCACCGCTTCCAGCCATATCGAAGACCATACCGGGTAGATGCAATGGCCGATCAACATATCGTCTGGCACGAAGGAAGACTCTCCCGTACCGATCGTGAACGAATCAAGGGACACAAAGGCGCCTGCCTCTGGTTTACCGGCCTGTCGGGGAGCGGCAAATCCACCATCGCCAACGAACTGGAAGGGGAACTCAACGCACGGGGGGTGCACACCTACCTTCTCGACGGGGACAATATCCGACACGGTCTCAATCGCGACCTCGGGTTCAGCGGGGAGGACAGGACGGAAAACATCAGAAGGCTCGGAGAAGTCGCCGGATTGTTTGTCGATGCCGGCATTGTCGTCCTGACGGCATTCATCTCACCCTTTGAAAAGGACAGGAAATTTGTTCGAAGCCTGATGCCGGCGGGCGCTTTCATCGAAATTTTCGTCGGTGCCGACATGGAAACCTGCGAAACGCGGGACCCCAAAGGCTTGTATAAAAAGGCGCGAGCCGGGGAAATAAAGGATTTCACCGGCATTGACTCGCCCTACGAGGTACCCGTCGATCCTGAATTAACGATTCATAACGACCATGGAAGCCTCATTCCGGATCATGTCCTCAAAATCATGGCGTATCTGAAGCAAAATAAAACCATCGCCCAGGGAGCCGTTGATTGACCATGGAACGCCGATATTACATAACCCACCTGCGGGAACTGGAATCGGAATCGATTTTTGTTTTAAGGGAAGTGGCCGCCCAGTTTCAAAACCCCGTCCTGCTTTTTTCCGGCGGCAAGGACTCCATCGTCCTCGGCTGGCTGTCAAGAAAAGCCTTCCATCCCGCGCTGATCCCCTATCCCTTCATGCACGTCGATACGGGCCACAATTTTCCGGAGACCATCGAATACCGGGACAATTACATCAACCGGCTCGAGGCCCGGCTTATCGTCGCTTCCGTGCAGGAATCCATCGACAGGGGAAGGGTCGTGGAAGAAACGGGGAAATACGCGTCCCGCAATGTGCTGCAGACGACCACCCTCCTCGACGCGATCGAAGAGCACAAATTCGACGCGGCCATCGGCGGCGCGAGGCGCGACGAGGAGAAGGCCCGCGCCAAGGAGCGGTTCTTTTCGCACCGGGATGAATTCGGCCAGTGGGACCCGAAGAACCAGCGCCCCGAACTGTGGAATATTTTCAACGGCCGCAAAAACATGGGAGAACATTTCCGCGTCTTTCCCCTGAGCAACTGGACCGAGATGGACGTCTGGCAGTATATCGCGCTGGAAAACATCCCGATCCCGGAAATTTACTTTTCCCATACGAGAAAAGTCGTTCATCGCGACGGTGTCATGCTGGCCGTCTCTCCCTATGTTCACATAGACGAAGATGACCGGGTCGAGGAGCTGGTCGTGCGGTGCCGGACCGTCGGCGACATGACCTGTACCGGCGTTGTCAAGTCCCGGGCTTCAAAACTCGAAGACATCATCCGGGAAGTGGCGGCGTCGAGAATTACGGAGCGGGGCGGCCGGTTCGACGACAAACGGTCGGACACGGCCATGGAAGACCGTAAAATCAATGGATATTTCTGAGGCAGTGAGAATAATCTCATGACGAAAAAATCCTACCTCGACATGGAACTGCTTCGCTTCTCCACGGCGGGCAGCGTTGACGACGGAAAAAGCACCCTCATCGGGCGGCTCCTCTACGACAGCAAGGGCATTTTTGAGGATCAGCTGGAAGCCGTCAGGAAAACGAGCGAGAAGAAGGGCCTGAAGGAGATCGACCTGGCCTTGTTAACGGACGGCCTCAAGGCGGAGCGGGAACAGGGGATCACCATCGATGTGGCCTATCGCTATTTCGCCACGCCGAAGAGAAAATTCATCATCGCCGACACCCCGGGTCACACCCAGTACACGAGGAACATGGTGACGGGGGCCTCCACGGTCAACCTCGCGCTGATTCTGGTCGACGCGCGAAACGGTGTCCTCGAACAGACGAAGCGCCATTCCTACATCGCCTCTCTTCTGGGAATCCCCCATCTCGTCATCTGTGTGAACAAGATGGATCTCGTCGGTTACTCCGAGGGACGATACGAAGAGATCGTCGAAACCTACAAGACCTTCGCCTCGAAAATGGATATCAACGACATCCAGTACATTCCCATCAGCGCGCTGAAGGGCGACAATATCGTCAAGCGCTCGCAAAACATGGAGTGGTATGCGGGCCCCACGCTCATGTACCTTTTCGAACATATTCACATCGCCAGCGATTACAATGTCATCGATGCGAGGTTTCCCATCCAGTACGTCATCCGGCCCCGGAAAGTGGACGGGTTCCATGACTATCGCGGCTACAGCGGCCGGGTCGTGAGCGGCGTGTTCCGGAAGGGTGAACGGGTCATCATCCTTCCTTCGGGTTTCGAAAGCACCATCACGTCGATCCACGAATATGACAAGCCCGTTGAGGCAGCGTTCCCCCCCATGTCCGTATCCATGGAACTGGAAAACAGCATCGACATCAGCCGGGGGGACATGATCGCCAAGCCCAACAACCAGCCCGAAGCCGGCCAGGACATAGACGCCATGGTCTGCTGGTTCGGTGAAAAGCCCCTGCGCGTGGGCGGCAAGTACGCCTTAAAACACACCTCCGCGGAAGTCCGGGCCATGATCAGGGATGTGGTCTACAAAATGGATATCAACGAGCTTCAAAGAATCAAGAACGACAAGAACATCGCCATGAACGACATATGCCGCCTTCATCTGAGGACCACGAAGCCCCTCTTTTACGATCCCTATAAACAGAACAGGATAACCGGAAGTTTCATACTGATAGACGAGGCGACGAACAACACCGTCGCCGCCGGGATGATACGGCGGTGATTTACTAAAAGTTCCATAATTAACTGGAGGCTCGCTTTTTGTGAATTTACATCTTGTTCCTGATGTCTGTCGACATCTTTGACGTTACCCACTCTAATGACAATTATGGGACGATTAGTAAATTTAGCCTGTAAACCTAAGAAATAAAAATATGCAAACGTCTCTATCCCTAGATAAAATCTATCGCTTCTTTCACTGCACGATCAAAAGCAAGTTCGTGCGCAATGTGGCTATCGTGGCCACGGGTACCGCAAGCGCACAGGCCATTACCATGGCCTTTGCGCCCATCATAACCCGCCTCTATGGACCGGAAGCCTTTGGTCTGCTGGGTATATTTATGGCGATAGTAGCTGTTTTAACCCCCATTGCCGCCCTGTCCTATCCAATCGCCATAGTTCTGCCTAAAGAAGACAGCAACGCCAAAGGTGTAGCTAAGCTTTCCTCTTACATTGCCCTCGGCATTGCCTGCGTGCTTACTGTGGTCTTGTTGGTAAAGGGGAACTGGCTGTTGAAATTGCTCAACTTGCAAGCCGTCAGCGCATATATCTTACTGATTCCCCTGGTTATGCTCTTTTCGGCTTGGCTGCAGATAGTTCAGCAGTGGTTAATTCGCAAGAAGCAGTTCAAAATTACCGCTCGTGTCGCGGCGCTTCAGGCGCTCATACTCAACAGCGCCAAAATGGGCATTGGCTTATTTAAGCCCGTGGCGGCCGTGCTTATTGTAATCTCTGCCGTGGGCACCGCCCTTCACGTCCTCATGCTGGCCATTGGGGCCAAAAAAGCTGATGCGCAGAATCGTCAGGAGAAAAACCCCCATTCGAAGTCATCACAATGGGATCTTGCAAAAAATTATTATGATTTCCCGGTGTATCGTGCCCCCCAAATGTTTATCAATGCGCTTTCGCAAGGCTTACCTGTTTTGATGTTGGCCTCGTTTTTTGGACCTGCTCCTGCTGGTTATTATGCACTATGTCAAAGGGTACTCCATATGCCGGGACAACTTATCGGGGGGTCTGTAGGTCAAGTATTCTACCCCACAATAGCTGATGCTAAGCACCGGGGAGAAAACCTTACCCGGTTAATTGTTAAAACAACCTTGGGTCTGGCATCAGTTGGTTTTTTACCCTTTGCCCTAGTGGTAGCGTTCGGACCATGGTTGTTTGGAGTCGTGTTTGGAAATGAATGGGTGGTTGCGGGGGAGTATGCCAGATGGTTGGCTTTATGGATATTTTTTGCATTCATTAACCGTCCAAGCGTGGCATCCATTCCGGTGTTACGTTTACAAGGTTTCTTCTTAATCTACGAAATATTCAGTGTGTTGTTGCGAGTATTAATATTAGTTATAAGCTTTTATATATTTAAAAGCGATGTGCTGGCAATATTGCTGTTTTCCCTTGCAGGCGTAGTATTAAATTTATCTTTGATAGTCATGACTATATGCAGAAGTAATTATAGCAGGACGCATGGAAGGCCACTTAAATGAGTGACTTTATTTATTCCTCTACATCGCAGTACAAGGGCGTGCTCACGGAACATATTAAGTCCATTTACCACAATGACCCATCCGAGGTGTCTGAATTTCACGGCGAGTGGGGATCTCTCGCTGTCAGCCGCAACCTGTATAATGGATTTCAGCCACTGGAGACGGATACCCATATCTTCGTGGTGATCGGCGGACCGGTGCTGTATTTCAGAGACAACTGCTTTTTAACCGGTACAGATCCCATCGTCGGGACGCAAGCCATTTATGAGCGCTGGCAACGTGGTACGATTCAGTGGGATGAAGATTTAAGCGGGCCCTTTGCGGTCCTGGTGGTTGATAAAGTAAACAATAAATTAACATGTGTTACCGACTTGATGATGTTTATTCCTGTCTTTATGTATGCTACGGACGCCACGCTGATGTTGGGTACACATGTGGATGCGCTGGCGAAGGCAGCAGATCAGAGCAGAGAACTTGATCTTGTTGCCCTGGCTGATTTCATTCTTAACGATGTGGTCACCTATCCATACACTGCATATAAAAATATCAATCAGTGCCTTCCGGCAGCGATATATGCTATCGAGATATCTAAAGGAATCTGTCGGACAAAGGCTCCTGTTATGTACTGGCAACCTCGAGAGAGGAATCCGTATGCAAGTATAGACGAAGCAGCCACGGTGTTGAGAGAAGGCTTGCAGGATTATGTGAATCGCGTAACTGAAGGCATGAAAGAAGTGGCACACTTTATAAGTGCCGGAGAGGACTCCAGAGTTGTTGCAGATCTAACGCCTAAAAAACTCAAACGAGATGCTTTTGTATTCCTAGACCGTATGAACCGTGAGGGACGCATTGCAAAAAAGGTGGCTGACGCGTACGGCGCACATTTTCATGCGGAATTTCGTAAGGAAACCCATTATCTGGACATACTGCCCGAGGCAAGCGATTTGATCGGCAGCGGGCATCAGTACACTCATGCACACAGCCTGCAGTTTCATAGAACCTGTGGACTTGATCGATATAATGCGGTATTTGGTGGATATATTTCGGATGGCCTTTTTAAAGCCATGTATATACGTAAAAGCATGTGGCAACAAAAGTTACCATTTATCCCCCAGCTATGTATGAGTGGAGAAACAAGGAGCAAGCCATTAATAGGAAGGCATTTTGACTTTAAAATTGTTGATACTATTAATCGTAGACGAAGAAGTCAGATGAATTATTTATTGATATATAGAGCTGAATCCAGTCATGAATGGTTCGCTCTTTGGCCTGCGACAGCGAAAGGCGACATTCCCTACTTTTATAGCAATCGTCGACTTTTTCGATCTTATGAACCATTCATGAGCAAAGAGGCTGTTAAAATAAGTGCTGCAGTGCCCACCGGATGGAAAGTCAACCGTCGCTTATTTAATAAAGCTTTTCGTCCCTATTTGAAAACCAGCTGCTGGATATTTCATGCCGATGGGCGATTGCCCTATTTCCCTTGGTGGATAAACAGTTCGCTTCAGTTTGTTGTCTGGCTCTGGCGGAAAATTGGAACCCGCGCAGGAATGATCAAAGGTAATCAGGGACCTTGGGGCGATTGGGAAAGGATCATTGGTGGCGAAAAATGGAAACAGGCGATTTCTGAATATAGAAAAGGTTTTGAGCTTATCAGAGAAACAATAACGACCGATAACGTTGAAAAAATATTTGAAGGAAAAAAGTTTAGTACGAGGCAAAAGATTAATCTGCTACAGGTACTCTATATTCTAAGTATAAAATATTGATATTTGATAACAACACGTGGACATGATGTTAAAAAAGCGAATTGATAAGACTCATTATAATTTTAATAATTACGTAAACAAAAAACGTTGGCTTAGCATATGGCACCAGCTCGATGAAGTCATCTCTCTAAATCCTTCATCTGTTCTTGAGGTAGGGCCTGGCCCTGGTATATTTAAGAAGCTGGCAGGTCATTTTGGGGTTTCGGTGGAAACCGTAGATATCGATCCGGGGTTAAAACCGGATTATGTTGCCTCAGTTACCGATTTACCCTTTTCTGACAATGCCTATGACTGCGTATGTGCCTTTCAAGTACTGGAGCACATACCCTACAAGCAGGCATTACAGGCCTTCGGTGAGATGGTCAGGATAGCGGATAACCATATATTCATTAGTCTGCCCGATGCAAAAAGGCTGTGGATATATTCTTTAAACATTCCCAAGATGGGACAGAAAATCATACACATTCCAAGACCTCAGTTGAGGCAGATAGAACATCAGTTCGATGGCCAGCATTATTGGGAGATCAACAAACTAAATTATCCGCTAAAAAAGATAATAGGCGATTTTACAAAGAACAGAGCAAATCTTAAGAAAACCTATAGAGTTCCTGAAAATCCTTATCATAGGTTTTTTCTTTTTGAAAAGATCTGATCAAAAAAACCGGCTGAAGGTCTGCCTTTTGATTTTCGAAGATCGAATCAAGCGAAAATTAAAGGAAACGCCATTTTTCAGTGCAGACAAAAAACATGACATCACCGAAAATACTCAGAGGGGCGGCCTTTTGATCTCATCCTCAAAATTCATTGATAAAGACTGAAGAAATAGCTGAAGCTCTGTGACTGCAGTTCGCGCTGAGACTGATGGCCCAATCGATAGATCCTCTTATATTTTAAAGGAAGCAATTGTGTCTAAAATGCCATTTTTTTCCGTAGTAATCCCCCTCTACAATAAAGCGCCCCATGTGGCACGTTCGGTTGGATCGGTACTTAAGCAGACATTTCAGAACTATGAGTTGATTATTGTTAACGATGCATCAACTGATGGAAGTGTTGAAGAAGTGCTGAAATTCTATGACCCTCGTATTCGCCTGCTGCACAGGGACACACCAGGACCCGGTGGATATGCTGCGCGGAATCTGGGCATAAAAGAGGCTCGGGCGGAATGGATTGCTTTTCTGGATGCGGATGATGAGTGGATGCTGGAATACTTGGAAAATATGTACACTCTTTCCAGAACATTTCGAGAAGCGCAAATGCTATGTTGTGGGTGGAAAATATATGATAAAGGCATGTTCAAAATAAACCCCTTTCTTAAACAGAATATAAGTGGAAAACCTCAACTGATAGACTTAAAACAGTATTTGAAGATACATGCGCAAGGATTAGATCTTACACATACAAATGTAACCATTCTTTCAAAATATATTTTAACTATATTGGAAGGATTTCCTTGTCCAAATCAGAATTGTTTGAGAGCCGGCGATGGGCAGACCTGGTTGCGGGCAATGTTATTAGACATGAAAGCAGCATGGTTACCATATGCGGGAGCTATTTATTATCGAAATGCTGTAAACATGGTAACAGAAAAAATATGTAAACTGGAAGAGAATGGCCTAATGTCATTCATGAATAATTATCTAATCACTAATCCAGATTTTGAATATGCGACCCTCTTGAAGAAGTATAGGAATAAGCGGGTGTTAAACTACTTGCATTCCATGAATTATGATGCTGACATATATTTCATAAAGCATGATTATGGATTGATTTGTGATAAAAGGTATATTATGTATCTCTTTTTAAATATGATCCCTCAAAATAGGCGGCAAGCAATATATCGAGTAATAAAAAAAATATATAACATGTTAAAAATCAGAAATTCTTGAGAAGGTCGGATTACATCCCCTCATGGGAGATATTCATATTCCAGGCATTACGATATGCGGATAAAACTAAGCTCATTAATATTTGGGACCCTTCTAATCTCCTTGATATTAAGGTTGTTATTATCCAACTGGGTTTTGAATTATTTTTACCCGTATACTCTTCCCGGTGGGACATGGTATCAAAAAATTCATCCAGCAACACTTTTAATATCGTTTGTTTTATTCCTTGTGGTTCTTTTGCAAGGACCTTTAAAATTCATCACAGATCAGAGGCGTTATAATCATGATGTTTTCATTTTTTTCTGGGTCCTTGTTTTTGTTGTACTAGTATCTATTATCCGATCCGGCAGAGATGGGACGGCTTACCTTGCGGACACTTTTTTGGTTGGAATCATGTATGTAATGCTTGCGATATATCTTTCTAATAAACAAAAATATAAGATTGCGACCATCGTAATATTTATTGTTTGCATCAATGCTGTAATTGCAATAGCGGAATATTTTATTGGATATTCTTTAATACAGCCTTCCGGTATGGTGTCAGAGTCATTTTTCAGGGCTACAGCACTTTTCGGCCATCCTCTGGCCAACGGCCTTATAACGGCAGTTGTTTCAATGACGATATTTAAAATGAACTGGATGGCTTGGACCAAGGCTGCCGTAATGATCTTGCTGCTGCTTTCATTGGTAGCCTTCGGTGCAAGAGGGGCATTAGGAATATTATTACTTGGAATTATTTGCTATCACGTTCTGGTTCCTTTTTTAACAAAAGCCACTTTCAAGAAAAAGATAGGCATTACTCTCATATCGTGTTTATCAATTTGTGTGCTTTTGGGATTTATTACATTTGTAATCTTTCAGACAAAAATGGGTGAAAGCATATCGAGTCGTTTATCAATGGATAAATCTATCGAGGCCCGCATTAATTCAATTGTATTGCCTAGCTATTTTAGTTATAATGACATAATATTGGGACAATCCCAAGATGATCTAAATTATATAGTTGCACAAAACCCTGGTATAAAAGTCATCGAAAATTTTTGGGTCGTTCTGCTACTAAGATTAGGTATGATCATATTTATCGTATTTACGACATCTTGGCTTTATATGTTGTACCGGCAATCCAAGAGAGGCAATTGGATCGATGCCATCATTGTCGCTGTATTTTTGCTGACCGCAAGCACAAACAATTCGTTGTCCTCTAAAAATGCAGCCTTTTCAATTTTCATATTGTTACTCTTCTGTCTGCAAAATAAAAGCTCTAACGTTAAAAGGCAACATTGGCAAAAGTATATAAGTCAATATTATAGTGTATAATCAACAACAAAGAAAACGAGTCATTAGTGAAAATAGCACACATCATATGGGCATTTAATATCGGCGGCGCGGAATCAATGCTGGTGGATATTATTAACGAGCAATCCAAATTCGAAGAAGTGCACTTAATTATTGTCAACTGCAAAGAATCGATTAAATTAACTGATAATATCAGCAAAAATGTTACTGTTCACAGGATGAAAAGAAAACCCGGTAGCAGGAATATATATATGACCCTGCTTGCCAATATTAAACTCTGGCGACTTAGGCCGGATGTAATGCACTTTCATAATCATGACCTTGTTCAATATTATATGTTTTCAAAATGGCAAAGGGCAAAGCTATTCCTAACTGTGCATAATACGGGTATTCAATCAAATTATTATAAAAAATATGATAAATTGTTTGCTATTTCAAATTCGGTTAAGCAGGATTTGCTGAGCAAATCTAACCTCTCGTCTGTTATGGTTTACAATGGAATTAGGACCGATATAATCAGAATGAAAAAGGATTATTCCAGCGCGATATTTAGGATGGTGCAGGTTGGACGCCTTGATCATGAGCAAAAAGGACAGGATATTTTTCTTCATGCGATAGAATATCTTGTATACTCAAAAAATATTAAAAACATTTCCGTGGATTTTATCGGTGATGGCCCATCAGCCAATTACCTTTTATTACTTGCGAATAAGCTTGATATATCTGATTACTGCAACTTTATCGGGACTAAGAAAAGAGAGTGGATATACGAGCATCTTTGCGAATATAATCTTTTAGTACAACCATCGAGATATGAAGGCTTCGGATTGACAGTTGCCGAGGCATTAGCTGCAAAAGTACCCGTACTTGTTTCTAACCTGGAAGGACCGATGGAGATAATCAGTGATGGAAAATACGGATATAGTTTTATGAGTGAAAACATTCATGACTTGGCAGAAAAAATAACAAAGATTCTGAAAGAGTATAGTTCAATATATATTATTGATATAATTGAAGCTGCATATGCGCATGTCGTGAAGACATATGACATAAAAGAAACCGCCTCAAACTACCTTAGTCAGTATAAAGTGGTATAATTTAAAGATTCTGTAACGGTGGGATGAAATTCGCTTAATTTAACATAATATTATGGCATTGTTATGCAATAGAAGTACTTTGCATCCCAGGAACGATTACCTGGGGGGTGAAGATGAAGCCTGCGACCTATATTATAAAAGAGGGGCGATGAAAACTTGACCAATCCTCGGGACTGACCTTGATCGCTGCCCTGCTGAGACGAACGGATCTAAGCGCAAGACTCAATACCGTGACCCTTCCCGGATGACAGAGAGCCATAGATAAAATATCCTTCTGAGTGGGATAAAGTGGTGGCCATCCGAGATACGGAAAGGAGGATTGCAGGCTCCTTGTCCATTTAATTGCCTTGATCTACATGAGCGCCCTGCGTAGAAGATGCGCCAGACAGATCTCAATGATCAGTACACTGTCCGGGAACTGCTTCTGGAAATGGAAATCCTGACAAGAGTGCGTTACTCCGGTAAGTATGGGCAGATCCTAACCGATATTACCAAGCCTCAGCGACTGATCATAGCGCTTGGCCGTCAGTCTACCAACATAGTTATATTATGAACGGAAAATTATCTTATATAATTATCCATAACATATGTACAGTTATTGTGAGACGGTTAGTAATACATAGAATATTCAGATATAATACTGAGCTTAGGCCGACACAGAAGTGAAAGATAAAAGTTGCCATTATTTATATATCGAGTTCGTCAAAGGAAGACGGTAAAAGGAAAGAATATGATTTCACATGAACACAAATGCATATATATACATATACCGAAATGTGCAGGGACAAGCATAGAAAGGGCATTAGGGCATTTTAACAATTATGAAGGAAGAGGTGGACAAGATCATAGGAGCATGAGGATGATTGAACAGCCTTTCATTACAAAATATATTTTCTCTTCGATAGAAAATATATATGAAGGTCTTCGAAGGTTACGTTATAAGCATCATCGTGTGATGAATCCCAATAACAAGCTTATCGTTAACAAAGAGCAATTCAGAACGTACTACAAGTTTACAATTATTCGCAACCCATGGTCACGCGCGTTTTCGTGGTACAAAAACGTAATGAGAGATGAAATTCATAAGAAGAATTACAAGATAACCAGAGACATCTCATTTAAAGATTTCCTTAGGAGACATTCTGGAAAAGGAATGCTACGACCACAAACTTACTGGATAAAGAGGTATGACGGTTCAATTAAGATGGACTATATTGCAAAGTTTGAGACCTTGGTTGAAGATTTTCAAAAAATATGCAGCAACATGAAAATATCAAATATTGATCTGCCACATGAAATAAAGGGAAAGGTTTTAGATTATACTGAACAATATGATGAGGAAACGATTAACATTATTTCTGACATGTACAAGGAAGAAATAGAGATTTTCAACTATTCTTTCAATTGCAATATTTGACGACCTCGAAAAGTTGGTGATATGTGATTTTTTGATCGTCGTAGAAACCAATACCCTGTGGGTGTGGTCGTGGGGACGGGCTAATGCGGTCCCGGATGGGTATGGCCTGAAAGGCCACACACTTCGCGGTCTTCGATCCGAAAAAACCGCCGGAAGAGACTCCAGGATCTGCTTCTTCCACTGACGGATCTGGTTGGGATGGACCCCGTATTCACTGGCAATTTGGGCCATCGTCATTTCCACTGTCTTTCATCGCTTCCAGACCGACTTTGGCCTTGAATGTCGCATCGTGACGCCGCCTTATGTTGTGCATGGTACCTGATCCCTCCTCAAAACATTTTCAGGTTACTATGCACCTTATTGACCTGTCCAGTTTTTGGGGAGCATTATACATGGTGCACACCTGACTTTCGGTTGGGTGTTGAAGTAAACCGTAGCCGGGGTCGTCCTGTCAAAGCTATGATGCCAACGCTTCTCTTTGTTGAAGTGGAAGTAGGTTGAAAGCCCTCTTCGCACGTCCGCCCTTGAGCTGTATGCTTAGAGGTAGATGTCCTCATACACAAAAAGAGCGATGTATAGAAAAATGGAGACAGACAAAAAAACCATTCTTATTGTAACGCCTGGATTAAATGGACTTGGAGGGGTGGCGAATTATTGCAAAACTGTATTGCCTTTGCTTGAGGGTAAGGAATATTTGATAGATGTTTTAGAAACCGGTTCTGTCAAAGGTAAAGGGAATCCCTTTTATCCCATTTCCGATCAATTGTTTTTTAACTGGCGCATAAGGAAGAAACCACCGATTCTGATTCATATCAATCCATCGCTTGACCCGAAAAGTTTTATTCGGGATGGTTTGCTAGTTTATCAGGCCATTCGTCGTGATATTCCAGTTGTTGTCTTTTTTCATGGATGGGACATGGCATTTGCGCAAAGGGTTGAAAATCATTTTTTCTGGTTCTTCAAAGCTACCTTTGGCAAGGCGAATACCCTTATCGTTCTGGCTTCGGAGTTCAAAGAAAAACTATTATCCTGGAAAGTGTCGGCACCAATTTTTACTGAAGCAACAATCGTTGCCCCAACCCTTCTTGACAGTTTTGATATTGATAAGAAGCTGGCTTGTATTAGTGATAAAAAAACTTTTAGGATTCTCTACCTGGCACGCATCGAGCGGGCAAAGGGTATATTTGAAACTCTTGATGCCTTCAAAATTCTCTGTGAAAAAGGGTTTCCTGTGACCCTTTCAGTTGCGGGTGATGGCCCAGCACGACTAGAAATTGATAACTACGCTAATAAAATTAATATATCAGGGAATAAAATTGATTTTTTGGGGTATGTGAGAGGTGATAAAAAAAAGTCAGTTTTTGTAACCCATGACATCTATTGTTTTCCATCTTATAGTGAGGGATTACCAATTTCCGTTCTGGAGGCTCTGGCTTTTGGCATGCCAGTAGTAACCTGCGCGGTTGGCGGCCTTGCGGATATTTTTCGTGACGGCGAAATGGGCGCGCTTGTGCCCTTGCGAGACGCTGGAGCAATCGCAAAAAAGATTGAAGCAATAATTTCCGACCGGGAGTCTATGGTGCGCATGGCAAGAAACAACCATTCTTATGCAAAAAAGAATTTTCTTGCACCGAAGGCGGCGGCGCGGCTGCTGGACATCTATGAAAAGACAATTACCTCAAAATATCATCGTCGATTTTCATATTAAGATGTATCTCTGCGGCTGATTAACAACCCAAAGGGGGAATTATGTAAATGGGAAACGGAAATATAAAACCGATATTCATTTTAGGTTCAGCTCGTTGCGGGACCACATCCCTTTCTAACATGCTGTCTTCGCATCCAGATATAGCAGCTCTTTGCGCAGATGAACACTGGGGTATATGTGAAGCGCAATTTTTAATGTGGAAGAATTACTTCGGGAACCTTTCCATTGTAGATAACTTATTTTATTTTATGAATAATTTTACCCAGAGCGACCTCTTTCGTTTATCGGGCTTGGAGGCTGACTTCCTGTGGGAAAATAAACATAATGATATAATTGATTTATATAGAATTTTTATGGATAGATATGCTGAAAATAAAAGATGCGCATATTGGCTGAACAACGCCCCTCGTCAGACTTTTTTTGCCGACACATTGCAATCAAAATTTCCGGATGCCTATTTTATCGCCATTCACAGGGATATTTCAGATGTCGTGCAATCAAATGTCAAGTACAGCGGAGGAAAATACAGAATATTAGACATAGCGCAGAAAGTGTTTCGATATCACAGCGATTATGCGGCACTTGCGCGATTTGAGATGAAAAGGCCTCGCCTGATGCAGATCTCTTTTGATGATCTTGTGTACCATCAAGAAGACACATTATCTCAAATCTTAAAATTCCTTGGTCTAAATGAGAAGGTGACCTTAATAAATCAATATAAAAGAAATACAAGTTATTCCTCCCAAAATGAAAAAAATAAATGTTTAAGAAGTCTGATATCCTGCTGATAAGATTATTTCTATGCATATTAATATAATTCCATGGGTCTTGAAATCTTTCATCCGAGCCCGTTGGGACATTGCCAAAGCAAGAGGGATGAGAACGCCCCCGTTTTTTTATCGATTACATCCAAATACAAAAGAACTCCGTGGATTCAAATTCCAAAAAATTCAAACATTAAACTAGCGCGTCACAATGACGAAAAATAACAGTGACAACGTAAGTCCAACCGTTATATATATAATGGGCACTGGGCGAAGCGGCTCTACGATGCTTGAAGTATTATTGTCCACTGATGATGAAGTATGCGGCGTCGGGGAACTGACCCATATTTTTCGGGATGGGTTTCTGGGAAATAATAACTGTGCTTGTGGTGTGCCTTTCAGCCAATGTGAATTCTGGAACGGGGTTCAGAAACGGCTTTCTTACACGCCCTACAAGGTTGTACTGTCATCAGCCTTGCTAAATGAGATTGACTGGCATAAAAGTTTTTTAAAATTAATATTTCATACTATCTCTAAAGAAAGAATCGTTTCATACGCTCGGACAAACATAGAACTTTACAACGCCTGCGCTCATGTTGCCGGTAAAAGGATTATTGTTGATTCATCCAAATACCCAGCCAGGGCATTGATGCTGCGCCGCATATGCGGGCCTTCTGTTAAAATAATATGCCTGACCAGATCCCCGGAAGGCATTCTGAGCGCTTTTCAGAAGACGGACATTGAACAAACAGCAAAAACACCGCTTGCCGCTTCGTTGTATTATATTTATGTATTGCTCTGCTGCCGGATTGTATCGCTTATAGCAGATAATGTTCACTTCATTTCATTTGAAGATATGACAAGTAGTCCGCAGGAGACGCTCAAAGGCATAGAGATATTTACAGGCGTATCGTTTGAGGAGACAAGGAAGAGACTCAATGAAAAGGTGGCTTTTATGCCAGGACATATCGTTACAGGCAATCGGCTGAAAAATAATAAATCCATATATTTTAAAGTGATGCAGATTACTGAAAAGAAAGCTCCTAAAAAGTATATGTTATTATTAGCGGTCATGAATGCATGCAGGAAAATACTGGGATTCAAAAAAAAGAGTTAGGGGCCGGCATGATTGACGCGAAAAATATTCTTGTGACAGGCGGTGCCGGCATGATCGGGTCCAACCTTGTCAAGCGTTTGGCGCGAACAGGTTATGACGTGAGTGTAATAGACAATTTGTGGCGCGGCAGACGGGAATATCTTTTGGATGATAACGGGAACTATGTAATTGATATGCAAAAAAGCTTCCATGAAATAGACCTGTCTGAGAATGCCGACATAGACCGCATCGTCGCCGAAACGGACTATATTTTTCATCTGGCCGATGTCGTGGCAGGGGTTGATTATGTTTTCAACAATCAAGGAAGAGTATTCAGACAAAATCTTTTGATCAACTCCAACTTAATTGCAGCGGTGCGGCGGAATCCGGTAAAAGGGTTTATTTATGTGGGCACGGTATGCAGTTTTCCGGCGAGCCTTCAAAATGGTGTTCATGCCCGGCCCCTTAGGGAACAGGACCAATATCCGGCCTGGCCCGAATCAAGCTACGGCTGGAGCAAACTGATGGGGGAGTATGAAACATTTTTAATGGAGAAGGAAACCGGAATTCCTGTATCCGTACTGACCCTGCATAATGTCTACGGCACACCCTGCGATTATGGAATAGAAAGAAGCCAAGTGATTCCCTCTCTGGTGCGAAAGGCCATTGAGTATCCGAAAACCGATTTTATTGTCTGGGGTTCAGGCGAACAAGGGCGGGCCTTTGTCCATGTGGATGATGTTGTGGACGCCATGTTGCTCGCCATGGAAAGGGGCCTTGGCAAAGGGCTGATACAAATCGGCCCGGAAATTTGTGTGCCGATTAAGGATATTGCTGAAATTATAAAAGATATTTCAGGAAAGGAAATGGATATTATTTACGATGCGACAAAACCTGAAGGGGACCTTGGCCGATGTGCCGATTATTCTAAAGCAAAGCGGATATTGGGATGGGAACCGAGGGTTGATTTAAGAAAGGGCCTTGTTGAGCTTTACCAATGGATTGAATCCAGGATTTAATAGAAATATTGAAATGTGGATGAACCCTTCAATGTTTTCCCAAATGGGTTGATTTTTAAGAAACACTCTGTTCACCTGCTCCCAGGATATGTGAATGTTTTATCTCTATTATTTTCAATTGCATAATTTCTTTGGACTGCATCACAGGCGAAGGAACAATATTCTGATACCCAGGCATAGGAGATGTAATCAACCGGAAAGCTGTGAACGGTAAGAACTTTGTCTTCCATGTTCATGGGGTGATAAGAGGGGGGGGTGGGATATTCTGTGCCCCCCATGATCAAAGACAATGTTATAATCGGTGCAGGCGCAAAAACAATTGGGGCGGCAATTATTGGTAAAAACACTTTTATCTGAACTAATGCCTTGATAATATGAAGTATTCCTTCAAACTATTAGCGGTCGGAGCGACTTCGAAAGTAATTAAATAGTATGCAAGATAAGCAAAAGAAATATTACAATTTTATCGGCATTGATGTTGAGGCCCTGATTTATCAGGATCTTTTCGATAAAGTGGATCTATGGATCGAAGACAAGTCAAGACGTTCTCACCATGTGGCCATCATTAACGCATTTTGCGCGGCGATGACTCTAAAGGATGCAAAACTTAAAAGGATATACAGAGAAGCTGATTTAATAGGCCCTGATGGCAGGCCCTTTGTTTACTGGCTGCGTTTTTTCTTGAAAAGTCCCTGTGATCAGTTTGACGCATCAAGCATCGTAGCAGAACTTGCCGAGAAATCAAAAGAAACACAATACTCGTTTTACCTTTATGGTGGTGCTCCCGAGGTGGTTGTAAAGATGAAAGCGAGGCTTGAGCAGCTTTACCCCCATATAAGAATCGTGGGGCATCATTCGCCACCCTTCAGGATCCTCAGTCCGGATGAGGATCGAGTAATTTGCGATGAGATTAACCGTTTAAAACCCGATATTGTATGTATTGGTCTGGGCACGCCGAAGCAGGATTACTGGATTTATGACCACAAGGAGAAAATACGAGGTTCGGTGTTTATTCCGTGTGGGGCGATTTTTGATTTCTTGGGTGGCAGAGTTAAAAGAGCCCCGGAAATCTTAACCAGAGCGGGCTTTGAATGGCTATACAGGCTTTGCAGTAAAGATTTTAAGAGGCTTTGGCGTCGTTACACATTTATGAATATGTTATTTTTATGGAATTTATTTCTTCAGATTATCAAAGTTAAAAAGTTCTGATTTTCCGGAATCCGGAGAAAGTTCAATCAGTCAAAAACCTCCCCAAAAATCTGGACTTACGGCTCGCCTCCTGAAAGGGACCGGCGCCCAGGTGTTTTCCCAGTCCGTGCTTGTTTTCATTCGCGTGGCCGAGGTCCCCCTGATGCTGGCCTTCTGGGGCACCCAGCTTTACGGCGAATGGTTGATGCTGGCCGCCATCCCGACCTATTTTTCCATAGGCGACGGCGGTTTTGCCGTGGCCGCCTGCCGGGACATGACCATGAAAAGCGGCACCGGAGACCGAAATGGGGCACTGGCCGTTTTTCAGAGCACATGGCTGCTGCTGCTCACGGTTTCTTTCGTCGCATCGCTGCTGGCCTATGGTTTTGCAGAGTGGGCCCCCCTGGGCAGGTGGCTGGGATTTTCCGCCATGACCGCCGCCGACACGCAGACGGTTCTGCTGCTGCTGGTAATCCAGGTCCTGGTCGGTTTCCAGGGCGGCCTGCTCGACGGCGGCTTCTGGGTTTCGGGCCGTTATCCTGCGGGAATGTACCTTATTGCCTTTGCCCATCTTCTAGAATTCCTGGGCCTCGGCCTGGCGGTCATTCTGGGCGGCGGACCGGTGCAGGCCGCCGGAGGCTATCTTGGCGGAAGAATTCTGGGCACCGTCCTGATGTGGGTCGGCCAGCGCCGGGTAAGCCCCTGGCTGCGGCATGGATTTGCCCATGCTTCCCTGTCCGAGCTTCGACACCTCACGGTCCCCGCCTTTGCCTCCCTGGCCTTTCCGATGGGCAACGCCCTGAACATTCAAGGCATGCGCCTGGTTGTCGGCCTGGCCCTTGGCCCTGCCGCCGTAGCGATATTTACGCCCCTTCGCACGCTGAGCCGGCTGGCTATGCAGCCCAAGCAGATTATTACCCTGTTGGTTGAACCGGAGCTTGCCATGGCTCATGGACAGGGGAACGAAGGCCTTTTCAGGAGCCTGTTTTTAAAATCGTGCCAGATTGCAGCATGGGGCTCGCTGGCTGCTTCCGCAGTTGTTTTGATCGGCGGCCCGTTTGTCCTGCCGTATTGGACTGCGGGTAAAATCGAAATGCACTGGCCTTTGTTCATCCTTTTACTTGGCACGGCATTTATAAACGGCATCTGGCATGCGGCGTTGAGAGTGCCTCTGGCGACAAATCGCCATGAAAAAATAGCGATCATATTTATAATAAGTTACGGGATAGTACCCTTGTCCGCTGCATACTTGCTTGCCGGCTTTCTTGGGCTGAGCGGCATGGGATTGGCTCTCGTTGTCGCTGAGCTGGGAACTTCCATTTACATGGTTAATGAAGCCCTGAGGTTGACTCAGGCCTCTTTCCTCGATTGGATAAAGGGGGTGTGCCGTCCACCCCTTGATTTGATCAGCAGGACATTGGCGATGTGCCGGAGGAATGCTCCGTGAAGTATTTCGGTATCAAGCGTGCCATAAGTTTTTGCGGCTTCGATTTATACGGCTTTTTTGGCAGAGCGCCTTTGTGGGCCATTCGCCCGCTGATAAATTACTATTACGGCGACTGCTGGGCCGAGCTTCCGGAAGACCCGCCGGTTCTTTTTATTCATATTCCCAAGAATGCCGGTTCTTCAGTGGAGACGGCGATATATGGACGATGGTCCGGTCATCGCCCGGCTTCGTTTTATATGGCAAATGACGAAAGAAAATTTAAACGGACAACGACTTTTGCCGTGGTGCGCAATCCATATGATCGTTTTTGCTCGATGTTCCACCATTATTTCAGCTCGTCTCGTCGCTCGCCTTGGGACGAAAAGGTTGAGAAGACTTTTTTTTCGCGCTATTCGAACCCTGATGAACTGGCGAACGATATCATGACCAAACGAAGCGTTAAGGCTTTCTATAGAACCCTTGTTCTTTCCCTTCCTCAGACAGACTGGCTGATGGTGGAGGGAAAGATAGCTGTCCGGCACCTTTTTCGGTTTGAGAGGCTGGATAAGGTGGAAAAGTTCCTGCGGGATGTTCTGCAGGCCCCTTTTTTTTCCCTGCCGTATGTCAATGCTTCAAGAAGGTTGAAGGCATGGGAAGATGAAATTGGCCCCGGGTCCAGGCGACTTATCGAAAATTTATACAAAGACGACATGCGGCTCTGGGAGTCCGTGATTTAAACGAAATGGAACGGGGAAACTTTAAGGACATCCTGGTTGTGAATTATACTTCTCCTGAAATGGATTATCTTGCTTCGGCGATTTCCAAACTCGGGCGGTTAATGAAATATCTCAGACCTTACGCCGGTTTTGACGGCCCCCTCACGGCACGTATTGCCGGAATTCCGGGTCTGTCGAGGCTGTATAAGAATACCTTCGGCCGCAGAACCATGCCGGCGGGGCTGAAGCCTGAGGACGTTCACTGCATATCTGTCGGAAGGGACCTTTGTATTGGACTATGCCGGAATTATTTCGGTCATCATGGAGAGAGGCTGAGCAGAAATATTCACTGGAGGATTCAGAACGAAATAGAATCCGCTGCGGCAAGGTATGCTTCCGCAAGCAGTGTGATATTCAGCCGTTATTTCATATCAAGAGCCCCGTTATTAAAAAGCCGCGGATTGAAAATTTTAAATTATCCCAGCGTTCACCATAAATATCTTCAAGAAGTTGTTCATGAGGAAAAAGAATTGCAGCCTGCGTTCGGCGATATGCTTCCGGATTGGAATCAAATGCCGGCGTGGGTTGACAAACAGCTTGATGACGAATGTGATTTAGCGGATATCATTCTCGTGGGCTCGTCTTTCGCGATGAAATCCTTTATCACTCAAGGGGTACCGAAAGAAAAGATTCGGATTGTTCCCTACGGTACGGATGTTGCGCTTTTCAAGAAAGTCAGTCGGAATTCCTCGCCGTCAGACCCGCTCCGCGTGGTTTTTGTAGGGAGAATCGGCCAGCTGAAAGGAATTTCCTACTTATTGGAGGCGGCCAGGCGTCTGCCAGGAAAGCAGTTCAGCTTCACTCTGGTGGGCGGCATTCAAGGCGATAAAAAAGCCCTTCTGCCGTATGAGAACTATTTTACATACACCCCCCATCAGCCGCGGGCGATGCTGCCGCAGGTTTACCGAAACCAGGATGTTTTTGTTTTTCCGACATTGCTTGAAGGAATGGGGCTGGTGGTGCTTGAAGCCATGGCCAGCGGTCTACCGGTGATTACGACCGCCAACGGCCCCGGGGATATAGTGAGGGACGGAATTGACGGCTTCATCGTCCCTGTTCGCAATTATGACGCCATCTGCGATTGTTTGGAAATCCTCAGAGCGAGGCCGGAACTCCGGGAAGAAATGAGTCGGAATGCAAGGCAGAGGGCCTTGGAATATTCATGGGACGCCTATATGGAACGGATAGCGGGGCTGGTTTCGGATCTTGATATTCGCGCAGGGGAACATTGAACGTGACGGGAAGAGGCGGACGACCGGCTTGAACATTCTTCATGTGATCAATACCCTGGATGCCCGATACGGCGGCCCTGTTTCAGTGCTTCTGGGCCTTGCACGCGCCCAGGTTGCTGCCGGCCATCAAGTCTCCATATATACGACAACTAATGGAAAACAAAGAGGGGCCTGCTTCACTTCTGTGAGCGCCCTGACTGAATTCGGTGGCGTTGCCTGCAATTGTTCGACAGCATACACGCCGATGCTGCTTTCCATATCCTTCTTGAGCTTGTTGAACAGAGAGATTACACATTTCGACATTGTTGAAATCCACGGTCTTTACCGGTTTCCGCTGGCGTATGCCGCCTGGCTGGCTCAAAAAAGGGGTGTTCCCTATATGATAAGGCCCCATGGGGCGCTGGATCCGTTTCTCCATAAACAGAGCCGATTCGGGAACATGGCCCTGCCGCTGAAACGCATCCATGAGCGGTTGTTTGACATCCCGAACCTGAATCATGCCTCGGTCGTACACTTTACGGCAAAGGAGGAAATGGAGCGGTCGGCCTTCCTGAAGCTTCGTGCTCCGGCCGTCGTCATCCCCAACGGAATTGACTGGCGGGAGTACGCCTCCTTGCCTGAAAGGGGGTCCTTTCGAGGCTGCCTGGGGATTGAGGCGCAAACACCGCTGGTGCTCTTTCTCGGCCGCATCAACTTTAAAAAGGGGCTGGATCTGCTGGTGCCGGGCTTCGCCCGGGTACTCGAAAGCTTTCCGGATGCACGTCTTGCCATTGTGGGCCCGGATAACGAGGGATACGGCGCGAAGGTGCGTCTGTGGTGCCGGGAACAGGGCGTCGACGACAAGGTCGTCTTCGTGGATCATCTCGGCCCGGAAAAGGTTAAACGGGCTTATGTGGATGCCGATGTGTTCGTGCTTCCATCCTATACCGAAAACTTCGGCATGACGGTGGTGGAGGCCATGGCCTGCGGCTGCCCGGCGGTCATTTCCGATCAGGTGAACATCTGGCGGGAGGTTCAGGAAGAGGGGGCCGGGGCAGTGGTCGGTTTGGATCCTCCGGAGATCGCAAACGCGGTATGCCGGGTGCTTTCAAACAAGGAAGCAGCCGGGGAGATGGGCCGGCGGGGGCGTAACGCAGCCGAAAGACGGTATGCCTGGCCGCGGATTGTGGAACAAATCACTCAAACTTATCGGGAAGCGATCGAAGCGGCGGCCGCAAAACGCCGGCTGGCCGGGTAAATCGGAGGATTGACGCTGCCTGCCCCGGTATATAAATTCTCAGGTGTTTTATGTCTGCGGGAATCGCCGGTTTGAAGGGGCGGATGAGGAAATGCGGCTGAGAACTGATCCATGAACGTCTCACTTTTTCTTACCCGTCTGGACAAGCTCGTGCAGGCCCTTCGGGCCGGGGATTTAAGGCGGGCATTGTTCCGGCACCGGGTGCTGGCCGGGGCCGAACACCGGCAGGTGCTGAGCCCGAATCTGGCGACGGTCGTGGATATCGGGGCCAACCGGGGGCAGTTTTCCCTGGCGGTTCGGCGCTGGGCGCCGGGGGCGAAGGTGTTTGCCTTCGAGCCCCTTTCCGGGGCGGCGGCACGGTTTCGCAAAGTCTTCCAGGGTGATTCGGGGGTTGTTCTCCATCCGGCGGCCATCGGGCCGGAGCCGGGAGAGGCGACCATCCATGTGTCAAGGGCCGATGACGCATCCTCGCTGCTCCCCATGTCCGCATTGCAGGAGAGGCTCTTTCCGGGAACCGGCGAAGTTCGTACCGAAACGGTCAAGATCGGGCGACTGGCCGGCTTTGTGGCCGCAGAAGATATCGTCCCACCGGCCATGCTCAAACTGGATGTCCAGGGATTCGAGATGGAGGCTCTTCGGGGCTGTGAGGAACTGCTGGGCTGCTTTGCGTATGTCTATGCCGAATGCTCCTTCATGGAGCTGTATTCCGGCCAGGCATGGGCCGGTGACGTCATTACCTGGCTGCGCGAACGGGATTTTTCGTTTTCCGGGGTTTACAACATGTGCTATGACCGTAACCGCCGGGCGGTGCAGGGCGATTTCCTGTTCAAGGAAAGCAGCACGAGTAAGCTGAAATAAGACATTTTCAGGTTTCATTAATTTCCATGAGTTAAAAAGCAGCCTGGGTCGTCCATCGAAGAAATGGCAAATTATAAAACCGATAGAGTCACAATCCTGGGAGTCGATTTTTTCAATGGTTCTGTTCGACGGGCCGTAAAGGAAATCGCCGGGGGAGGGTACATGGTCGTGCCGGCGGCCCCGGCTCTTGTGACCATGCCGCATGACCCCTCCTATTCCGAAGCCCTTGTCAATAGCGACGTGGCCCTTGCTGACAGCAGGTATATGACCCTTCTCTGGATTATTTTACGGGGTCAGAGGGTAAGGCGGATTTCCGGGCTCACCTTTCTTCAGGAATTTATAAAGCTGCCGGTCCTGAGGAACCCGAAGGCCCTTTTTCTCGTTGATCCCAGCGATGAAGATGCCCTGGCCAACAGGCGCTACCTGGCGTCGATCGGGATTTCCCTGGATCCGGGCTCTTCCTACGTAGCGCCGTTTTACGGAGACGCCGTCGAAGATCGCAAACTGGTGCAACTGCTGGATCGGCTGAGACCGGGATACATCATCCTGAATATCGGGGGGGGGAAACAGGAAAAACTGGCCCTGTATTTGATCAGAAACATGGTTTACCGGCCGGCCATTATCTGCACGGGCGCCGCCATCGCGTTTCTTTCCGGGATGCAGGCTCCGATACCGGTTTGGGCGGATCGCGCCGGATTGGGCTGGTTATGGCGATGCTTCTATGAACCCGGGAAGTTTGTACCACGGTATCTGTCCGCCCTGTCGCTTTTCAGGCTCATACTAAGGTTCGGGCCTGCGCCGCCATTGCCGCCATCGACGCGCCTGGAAAGAGAGGGTGGACCGTTTCCCTGAAAGATCAGGGCACCCTGAACACGGGAATACCCGGGCTCTGCCCGGACTCAGGAAGATGAAGCCCGAAAGAGATGCGTATTTTAAGCAGAGAGTTTTTTAATGAAGCCTGAAAGGAAATCGGCATGAAAAAGGCGCTCGTGTGCGGGGCTGGGGGGTTTATCGGAAGTCACATGGTGAAAAGGCTGAAAGATGAAGGCTGTTGGGTGCGGGGCGTGGACCTGAAATACCCCGAGTTCTGGGAAACCGCGGCCGACGATTTTGTGGTGGGGGATTTGCGGGACCCGTACTTGTGCCGGCAGATCGTGGACAGGCGGTTCGACGAGGTGTACCAGTTCGCCGCGGACATGGGCGGGGCCGGGTATGTGTTTACCGGCGAGCACGATGCCGACATCATGCACAACTCCGGGCAGATCAACCTGAACATGCTGGACGCCTGTTCCAAACGCAATGTGAAACGGATTTTTTACTCGTCATCGGCCTGCGTGTACCCGGAATACAACCAGATGGAGCCCGACAATCCCAACTGCGCCGAAGACAGCGCCTACCCGGCCCAGCCGGACAGCGATTATGGTTTTGAAAAGCTGTTCAGCGAACGCATGTATCTGGCTTACGGCAGAAACAAGGGCATGGAGGTACGCCTTGCCCGGTACCACAATATCTTCGGCCCGATGGGGGCCTGGAACGACGGCAGGGAAAAAGCACCCGCCGCCATGTGCCGCAAGGTGGCCATGGCCGATGACGGCGGCGAGATCGAGATGTGGGGCGACGGTCGACAGACCCGGTCCTTCTTATATATCGACGAATGCCTCGAAGGGACCCTCCGCCTCACCCGGTCCGACTGGACGGGGCCTGTGAATATCGGCTCGGATGAAATGGTGACGATTAACGATCTGGCCGGAATGGTCATGGAGATCGCCGGCAAGAATCTCACGGTCAGGCATATTCCCGGTCCCCTCGGGGTGAGAGGCCGGAATTCGGACAATCGTCTGATTGAAAAAAAGCTGCGTTGGCGACCGGCCCGGCCGTTGCGGGACGGCCTGCTGAAAACGTACAGGTGGATCGAGGAACGCGTTAAAGGTTTGCATGGGTAGCGGATGTAAACCTTGAAAGAACACACCTTGCCGCCGGCGCTTCTCGAAACGGCGGGATCTTGAATGTCCCGGAGAGGGCGCTGGTTGAGACCGGGGCTGCGAAGGGCGAGAGAAAAGAGAAACCGGAGAGACTGTTATCATGTTGCGGGAACGGGCACAGCTTCTCAAGAGGGTGCATAGGGCACTGGATATCTGCCTGACGGCGGCGGCCTTTATGGGGGCCTATGGAATCAAGAAGTATCTCCTTCCCGGACCGTTCGGCGGCCTGTCTCCGGAACCTGATTATTACATGGTCCTGCTCGCGGTCATCATTATCTGGTATGTGAGTTTTTCCGTATTTGACCTGTATGCCCCCTACAGGAAGCAGGGTTTCAATCAGATATTCCGGACCCTGTTCAAGGCGGTCTCGGTCGGCATGCTCGTACTCATCCTGTTTATGTATATCTTCAAGGTGACGGGTATCAGCCGCATCATGCTGGGCATCTTCTTTTTCCTGGATGTGGGGCTTCTCACCCTGAGCAAGGGTCTTGTATACTGGAATCTGGCCCGGTACCGGCGAAGGGGATTGAATTTCCGCAACATCCTCATCATCGGGAGCAGGGAAAGGGCCAGGGATGTCATCAAGGCCGTCGAGGTTCATCTGGATTCGGGATATACCATCCTGGGCTGCCTGGACCTGGATGAAAGCACAATCGGGGATGAGGTTCAAAACGGTATCCGGGTCATCGGGACGATTGATCGACTCCGGGAAGTGCTGTCGAAACAGGTGGTGGATGAGCTGATCGTCGCCATGCCCGCCAGGATGATAGAGAATGTGGGGAAGTATATCCTGCTGGCCATGGAGATCGGAATATCGGTGCACATCATGCCGGACTGGCATCTCACGGAGATTCGGTCGATGCCGGGGTTTGTCTCTCCGAGCTTCAAGACATTCCTGGATATCCCGACCCTGAGCCTGATCACCACGCCGAACCACCGGGCGGCGATACTCGTAAAGACCGCCTTCGACTATGCCTTTGCGGTCGTTGCCTCGATTCTTTTCCTGCCCCTTTTTCTGTTGATCGCCCCGGCCATAAAGATTTCATCCCGGGGTCCGGTCTTTTTCAGGCAGGAGCGCTGTGGTCT
>ENA-OSEO01000451-OSEO01000451.1-sediment-metagenome-genome-assembly--contig:-NODE-451-length-103870-cov-6.296793_pt1 | contig 103870 bp, 91 predicted proteins | sample MGYA00237883_ERZ534232 | MGnify/ENA metagenome assembly ERZ534232
CGCTTGGCGTGGGGGAAGGGGCCAGGGGATGGGGGGCAGTTGAGCAGCCGCTATCAGTCAATTGTTCACCACTACCCACGGCTCGCGGCCCGTAATATGGTTCCAAAGTACTAGCGAATATTGCGGGCTGTTTTGCGGTATACCTTACAAAGCCTTTGCAACAAAGGAGAATACCGCGATGCATAGAAAGCTCACCCTTGTACCTCTGTTCGTCCTGCTGGCGGCTCTGGTGGCGTTCGGCCTGATGCCGTCCGGCACGGCAGTCGCCCAGGATGATGGCGGCGACGAGACGCTGGTCGAGTTCACCGGGACGGTTGAGCTGCTTCAGCCCGATCTCATCCTGGTGAGCGGCGTCTGGGTTCACCCGGCGGGCGTGTTCAGCCCGGCTTCGCTCAACCTGGGCGACGTGGTGACGATCACCGGCTACCTGCTGCCGGACGATACCATCCAGACGGTTAGCCTGGTGATGGCCGATGATCCGGACGGAGATGGGCTCGTCGGGGACGATGACAACTGCCCCGAGGTCTACAACCCGGACCAGACCGACACCGACGGTGACGGCATCGGCGACGCCTGCGATCCGGACCTGATCGACAGTGATGAAGATGGCCTGCTGGACGCGGTCGACAACTGCCCGCTGATCTACAACCCGGACCAGGCCGATGCTGACGGGGACGGCGTGGGCGACGTCTGCGATCCGGACTTCGACGACATGGACAGCGACGGCGTCGAGGATACGCTGGACAACTGCCCCGAGGTCTATAACCCGGACCAGGAAGACACTGACGCGGACGGCATCGGTGACGCCTGCGATCCGGACTTCATCGACACGGACGAGGACGGCGTGGTCGACAGCCTGGACAACTGCCCGCTCGTCCCCAACCCGGACCAGGAAGACGCCGATGAAGATGGTATCGGTGACGCCTGCGACGGGGATCTGATCGACACGGACGGCGACGGCTTCGTCGACAGCATGGACAACTGCCCGCTGGTCGCCAACCCCGACCAGGCCGACGCCGATGGTGACGGTATCGGCAACTCGTGCGATCCGGACTTCCAGGACGGCGACAACGTGTGTGTCGGGGCCACTCCCCACCCGGTAGGCATGGCGCTGGCGACCGAGTTCGGCGTCGAGTACGAGACGATCATGTCGTGGCACTGCCAGGGATTCGGCTTCGGCGACATCGCCCAGGCGCTGCTGCTGGCCGAACAGGTCGACGGCTTGAGCGCCCAGGCGGTGCTCGACGAGTTCGCCAGCGGCGCGGGCTGGGGCACGATCAAGCAGGCTTACGACGTGCACCCGAGCAGCCTGGCGATGGGCCGCGTGATCTCCGCGCAGCATAAAGAGAAGAAGGTCAAGAAGGGCGACGTGATCGACGAGGATGATGACGGCGCAGATGACGGCGAGGTCGTGGAAGTTGACCCGCTATTGGCGCCCGGCAACAGCGGCAACGCGAACGGCCACCCGCTGGGCGGCCCTCCCGGCCAGAACAAGGACAAGGCCGGCGATAACGGCAACGACGGCGGCCCGCCGAACGGTCACCCGCTGGGCGGCCCTCCCGGCCAGAACAAGGGCGGCAAGAAGAACTAACCCCACCGCCAGACACGAGCACGGGGGCGATCCGGTCCGGATCGCCCCCGCTTTGTTTCGGTCAGGGGCCTATTGGGGAACCAGCGTTTGCAGGAAGCTGCCGCCGTCCATCACCCCCTCGACGGCCCAACCGCTGCCGCGCCCCGGCGCCTCGATGCGCCACCAGTTCAGGCCATCTGCGCTCACCGGCCCTTCGAGCACCGACACCAGCGTGCCGTCCGCCAGTTGGGTCGAGATGGCGAAGCTCAGCCCCGGCCCGGTGCGGACGCGCAGCATGTCGCCCTCGGTGGTCTGGACGCGCGCCGTCCCACCCGGCGCCAGCACCCCGCCAACCGGCGGCGTCACCGGCGCGGGCGTGTCCGTCATGACCGGCGGCGGGCCGATGATGGTCAGCGATGCGAAGGGCGCCATGCCCGCCTCGCCTTCCAGCGGGTTGGCCCAGATGATGCTCCAGTATCCGCCGGGCGTCCCGGTCCAGGCGATGAACTGATCGGGCGCGGCCCCGCCGGTGAACCGGTGGTAGTGCAGCTCCGGCCTGGCACTCGGATCGCTGCCGCCCGTCATGAAGGTATAGCCATCGACCGTGCCCCACACCTGGTACACGCGGGGCGGGATGGGCAGCGCCCGGTATTCCCCGCTGCGCTCCAGCACCCACCACTGCTCGGCGTCGCTCATGCCCTCGAAGGTCCGGATCGCCAGCCGGCGCCCGTTGTCGACGAACACCGACGAGCCCACGATCTGGCCGGCGCCGCTGAAGATCGGGTACCGCTCGCCCGCCTTGTTGGAATACATCACGATGTTGAACAGGTAGCCCGGCCCCATCAACTCGCCTTTGGGAAACGCATCGTCCTCGTCGATCCACACGGCCTCGCTGGGGTTGGGCAGCAGGTCGAGCGAGGTCTTGCCGTAGGGCCCGCCGATCGACACCGAGCCATCGCCAAGCTGCCAGACCATGCTCGGATACTCGGGAAAGCCTTCGGTCCCCCAACGCACGGGGATGAACGCCAGCACGCCGGGGAAGGACGGCGTCGCCATGTCGAACCACCGCACGAACGGGACCGATCCGCTGGCGTCCACGCCCAGCGCCGTGATCGCGGGCGAGGTGGAGTCGATGCGGTGCAGGATGGCGCTCGTGTTCATCTGCATCACGACCAGCTCCCACTCCGGGCGCGGGTCGGCGGGGTCGGGATAGTGATTGAAGATGCCGACGGCGACCTGCGTGCCATCCGCGCTGAACGACTCCGGCGTGAGGCCGCATTCGATCACGGGGTCGCCGGGGATATAGGCCGCGACGTACACCTCGTTATAGATGTCGTAGACGCGCACGCTGAACTCGTCGCTGTCATTGTACAGGCACATCGCCAGCAGCGACCCGTCCGGCGAGATCGCGACCTGGTTCAGGCTGGGATAGCGCGACGTGTCGGGCGGCAGCGGGAAGGGCATCTCGACCGGCGGGGTGCCATCCGGGAAGGCGTGGACCAACCGGCCCGCTTCCGGGTTGTACAGCCATGCCGACCACGTGCCGCCGGCCTCGGCGGGCGTCGCCGCGCTGCTCCACGGCATCACCCCGGCGACCAGCGCCGCCACGACGGCGAGAAGCGCCACAGTTCTCGAGATTGTTTGCATCGGTGCAAGCTCCTGTATGATGGGATCGAACGAACTTCACCGTATTATAGTACAGCATCCTACAGGAGTATGTGAAGCGTCAAATAGAGGGAGGTTAGCCGCCCAACAGGCGCAGGACTTCCGCGCGCGCCGGCGTGCCGCGCGCCCCGGACCGCGCGATCTTCAGCGCGGCGACGGCGTTGCCCCAGCGCGCCGCCTCGGCCCAGTCGCACCCGGCCAGCCGGGCGGCGATGAACCCGCCGTTGAACGCATCCCCCGCGCCGAGCGTGTCGACTACCTCCGTCGAGAAGGCGGGGACGCGCGCCAGGGTCCCGGCGGGATCGCACACCAGCGCGCCCCCCTCGCCCAGGCGGGCCACGACGGTCCGCTGATCCCCGGCCAGCGACCGCGCCGCGTCCTCGACCCGCTCGACGCCGGCCAGCGGCGCGATCTCCTCGTCCGCGCTGCCGAGCACCACGTCAGCCAGGGCGACCGCCTGCGCCATCGTCGCAGCGATGTCGTCGCCCCAGCCCCACAGCTCCAGCCGCAGGTTGAGATCGAGCGACACCGGCACCCCGGCGTCACGCGCCAGCCGCATGGCGTGCAGGGCAGCCTCGCGGGACGGGGAATTGCGCATGATCATGCCCGACGTGTGGAGCCACGCCGCCCCGGCGATCGCGCCGGGACTCACGTGCTCCGGCGCGAGTCGCTTGTCCGCGCCGCCTTCGGGCGGCCAGACGACGATCATCCGCTCGCCGGACGGCTCGATCAGGGCGATCACCATCGGCGTCATGGCCTCGCGGCTGACGCACAGCCCGGACGTGTCCACGCCTTCGCCCTGCAGGTCGGCCTGGACAAACCGCCCGTAGCCGTCGTCGCCGATCATGCCCACGAAGCTCACCGGCACGCCCAGCCGGGCCAGCGCCACGGCCACGTTCGCCACCGAGCCGCCGCCGAACAGGCGCGGCACCGATCCGCTCATGTCGGCCTTGCCCGCCGCGCGGTCCGGCAGGCAGATCACGAGGTCCACGTTGGCATCGCCCAGGGCGATCACGGGCCGGTCGGTCATGCGCCCGCCGCCTCGCGCGCCGCGCGCACGAACGCCCCGACACGCTCCAGGTCCTTGCGGAAACCGCCGCCCGGCAGGAGCGCATTAGTGTGCGTGAGCGAATCCACGCCCCAGGGCCGCACGGCGCGGATCGCGTCCGCGACGTTCTCCGGCCCCAGGCCACCGGCCAGGATCACGGGGATGCGCACGGCCTCGACGATGGCGCGGCTGATCGACCAGTCGTGAGTCTGGCCGCTGGCGCCCACGCCGGTCACCGCGGCGTCTTTCGTGTCAAGGATCAGGTAGTCGGCCACGTCCTGGTAGGCCAGGGCATCGCCGATGGACTCCGTCCCGCCGACCGGGATCGCCTGCATGATTGCGACGCCCGGCAGGCGCTCGCGCAGCGCGCGAACCGCGGGCGGCGGCACTGTCCCAAACTCGCCGCACAGGTGCAGGATGTCCGGCTCGACGGCGCGGACCATGGCCTCGATCGCGTCCAGGTCTTCATCGACCGACAGCGCGACCGTCGTCGCCATGCCGCGCACCGCCTCGGCGATGGCGCGGGCGGTGGGCAGGTCGACTTCGCCGGGCAGCCCCAGCGCCGACGGCGTGATCCCGACGTGATTCACGCCAAGCCCGGCGACCGCGCGAGCTTCGTCGGGCGTTTGCATGGTATAGATTTGGACGATCATAAACGAACCTCGGATCGGGTGAGCAAGAGAACGCGTTACAGCAGCCGGTACGACCGGTCGCTGCGGTAGTAAATCGCGACCGGCGTGCCGGGCTCCGGCAGCCGGGTCGTCTTCATGTCGTTGCGAATCTGTGTCGCTTGGCGCACGAGCACCTTGCCGTCCGGCGAATGGAACCGGTAGCGCAGCTTGACGGTGTAGTCGCCCTCGGCGTCCGGGATGCCGGTGCACGCCACGACCTGCCCCCGGATCAGGCGCCCGGCGAGCCGCCGCCGCTGACGGAACGCCATCCCCAGCGCGACGAACACCAGCGCCACCAGCGCGACCGCCAGCGCCGTGATCCAGTAGCGCTCCTCGTCGCGGGGATCGTCCTGCGCGATGCGCGACACGTCCGGGTCGTCGAGCAGGTAGGTCACCGTCACCGCGTCGCCCTCGCCGAGCGCGGCATAGTCGCGGCTGGCGACAGCCTGCTCGCCTTCCACCTGCACGCCGTCCGGCGCGGCGAGGGGGACGTTGAAGCTGTAGCGCAGGAAGTAGCGCTCGCCCCGGTAATCATCGTCGGCCACGCGCCGCTCGACCACCGCGCCATCGACCTCGACGCCGTCCTGTTCCAGGCGGTACCAGTCGACCCAGTCGGGCGCGACCATCACCACCAGCAGCGCCGCAACCGCCAGCAGCGCGAGCGCGAGCACCAGCCACAGGCACCCCGCCAGCCGCCGCGGGCGCCGCCGCTGCGATTCGCGGGCCAGAAAGCTGGCGTTCGCCGGGTTGATCAGGAACACGCCCCGCGACGAGTCGGATGCCTTCCGCCGCAGCCGGCCCTGGCGCGGCGCGGCGGCTGGCGCGGGGGGAGCCGGTGCGGGGGCGGGGATCGATGGCCCGGCCTCGTTGATGGCGCGCCAGGCGAGCTGGCGGATCTCCGGATCGGGATCGTTCTCGTACAGGTGCTCGAAGACCTGCTGCACGCGCGGGTCCTCGCGCAGCGGTGCCAGGATCGCGATTGCGCGCTTGCGGTCGGCAGGGTCCTCGCTGCGCAGCAGGTTCAGGCTGTTCAGCACGTCTTTCGAGGTTGGCGTATCCGTCTCGCTCATGGTGATCCCCCTCACGCCGGGTGCCGGTTAGCAGTCGAACTCAGATTCCGGGATAGGCTGGCTCTCGTTCCAGCGGCGGGCGAATTCTTCCAGGTAAGCGCGGGCAATCGCCGTGTTGTGGATGATGAGCGTGTTCTCATCGTTGCTGTCGGCAGCGTTGCCCGAAAAATTGAACGATCCCATGACGACGATCGACTCGTCGATGATGAACACCTTGTGGTGCAGGATGTTCGGATTACCATCCTGCCGGACGGGCAGCCCGGCGCACACCAGATCGGTCAGGAACCGGCGCTGGCTGGCCTCGATCACGCCCATGACGTCCAGCTCGCCTGCCTGGGCGCGCGCCGCCATCGGCTGGATCAGGTCGTCCCGCGTGAGCGAAAAGGCCATGAACCGCACCGAGCGCGCGTTGGCGATCAGCTCGACCAGCCGCGCCGGGACGTCGCCCTCGGCCTCGAAAACCGTTTCGATGGGCGTGCCGTCAATCGTCACCACCGGGTTCGGGATGGTGGCGGGCGAGGTCACGCCGAAGCTGCCGCCAAACATCTCCTCGAACTCGGCGGTGAAGTTCTGCGCCAGCCGCGACGAGCGGATCAGCATCGCGTTGTTATTGTTATTGTATAACCCATTATGCGTGATGTTGGTCGAGCCGGTCCACACGTACAGGCTGTCGATCACGAAAAACTTGTTGTGCATCAGCCCGCGCCGCGCCTGGTCCGAGCGCAGCTCGATCCCGGAGAACTCGATCTGGTCGAAGGTCCCGTCGGGGCGTTCCAGGCCGTACTCGCCATCGGTCACGATGCGCACGCGAACCCCGCGCTCGTGGGCGCGCAGCAGCGCATCGGTCACCGGCTGCGAATTCATCTCGAACAGCGCCGCGTCGATGGTGGACCGCGCCCCGTCCAGGGCCGCGACCAGCGCTTCCTCGACCGGGGAGCCGGTGAACAGGCTTTCGTCGCGAGTGTTGATCGGCTCGGTGAAATACAACTGGAACCAGCCGCCATCGTAGCCGCCGGGAATCGGCACCAGCGCCTCGCCCGGCGCGGCGGCGACGATCGTCGGGTGGGGCGTGGGCGCCGTCAACGACGGCGTTTGGGCGGGCGTGGATACGGTCGAAACGGGCGTCGGCGTGGGCTCGTCCAGGTGCAGCACGTCGATGTCCAGCACGAACTGAACGAAAAAGACGAGGGCTACGATGATCAAGCCGCTGGTCGTTCCGATCTGTACGCGGCGGGGTGTCGCCGTGGAGGAGCCGGTGCCGCGCCGCTGCCGGCGGCTGGGAGTTTTCGTCATTTACGAACTATCTCCTGGGTGAGAAGCAGGGTCAACAGGCGGCTCCGCTTCCCGTCCGGGAAGTGAGTCGGGCCGGGTGGGTGGCTCAGCCGGCGGGCCGGGTTCCCGCCCCGGAAGTGAGTCGGGCCGGGCGGATGGTTCCGCCGCCGGGCCGGGTTCCCGTCCGGGGAGCGAAGCGGGTGGGGTGGACGAGGCGGCGGGGGGTTCGGCCTCGTCCCCGGCAGGGGCCGGCGACAGGTGCGCGATCAGGTTATTCACCAGCTCGGCGTTGCTGTACTGCGCGTGGCTGGCGATCCAGGCCGCGATCTCGTCGTCGGAGAAGATGGGCACGTCCGGGCCGTTCAGCTCGCGGTTGAGGGCGTTGATGGTCTGGAAGGTGCGCGTGAGCCAGGTTTCGTCTTTCTTGTGACGATACACCGCCAGCCAAGTGACGCGCGTCATCAGGCGCACCAGCGAATAGGCCGTGTTGGCGACCTGTTCCTCGTCCGGCTCGGGGGCAGCGGGCGCGGACATGCGCGCGCCGAGCTGCTCGGCCTGCCGGGCGCCCCAGTCGATGAGGGGCATCACCTCGTCGTCTTGCAGCCCTTCGCGCAGGGCGCTGTTCTCGGCTATCGCGTCCTGTATTTGCTTGGTCCAACGTTCCAAAGGAGTCATAATAGCCTGCCACGGTCCAGCGTAACCACTTATCCACAGACATAGTATGCATCATATTTTACGGTAACACGAGAGAACGATCAGCGAAAGCGCCTTTACCAGATTCTGAGGGCGTTTCTCTAAGTTTTTTACATTTGCTCGCCCGTTGGCATCCTGACACAGCAAAGGAGTCGCACCGCTATGCCCCGATACCCGTTTCTCCAGGTCGATGTGTTCACCGATCGCGCCTTTGGCGGCAACCCGCTGGCCGTGTTCCCCGACGCGGCAGGGCTGGACGCGGCGCAGATGCAGCGCATCGCCCGCGAGATGAACCTGTCCGAAACCACGTTCGTCCTTCCGCCAGACGATCCCGCCGCCGATTTCAAGGTGCGCATCTTCACGCCGGAGTCCGAGCTGCCCTTCGCCGGGCACCCGGTTGTGGGCACGCACTGGGTGCTGGCCCGCCTGGGTCGGGTGGCCCTGCAAGAGCCGGTGACGACGGTCCGCTTCGAGCTGGGCGTGGGCGTGCGGGCGGCGGCGCTGCACGTTCGCGGCGGCAACGTGACGCACGTGGTGATGGATCACCAGGCGCCCGAATTCCACGCGACGGCCACGCCGGACCAGGCCGCCCGCCTGGCGCGGGCGCTGGGCCTGGAGCCGGACGCCATCACCGCGACGGGCTGGCCGGTGCAGGTCGTCTCGACCGGCATCCGGCAGTTGTTCGTGCCGGTGCGCTCGCTGCACGACGTCCAGAGCATGACGCCTAAGCGCCAGGATACCGCCGCCCTCGGCGCGCTGTTCGCCGAACTGGACCCGGTCCAGCGGTGCAACGACGCGGTCATGGTCCTCACCACGGAAACGACCGGCCCGGACGCCGCCGTCCACACGCGCATGTTCGCGCCCGGCCTGGGCGTCAGCGAGGACCCGGCGACCGGCTCGGCCAGCGGCGGCCTGGGCGCCTACCTGGTCGAGCACGGGATCGTCCCGACCACGCCGCCCACGACGACGCTCGTCTCCGAGCAGGGGATCGAGATGCAGCGCCCCAGCCGCATCACGATCGAGGTCGATGGCGCGCCGGGCGCGATCGAGATGGTGCGCGTTGGCGGCCAGACCGTCCCGGTGATCGAGGGCACCCTGTCCTGGTGACGCCTCACGCCTGGGGCGGCAGGTCGGCGAAGATCTCGTGAATGTTGCCGTCGGGATCGGCGATGAACGCCGTGCGCTGGTTCCAGGGCATGTCCGCCGGTCCCTTGATGGCTGCCGCGCCCTGGGCGACCAGGGCCGCGTAGCTCGCGTCGACGTCCTCCGGCGACTCGCACGGGAACGCCAGCTCGAAGGGATGCCCGGCGAATGGCTCGGTATAACCGGGCAGCCCGGTCTGGGCCATCACCGCGCGGCGGCACAGCGCGAACCGCACGCCGTCGTGCTTGAACTCGACGTAATCCGGCGCGTCGCTTTCCGGGGCTTGCTGCGGCTCGAAGCCGAGCACGTCCCGGTAAAAGCGCAGCATGGCGGGCATATCGTCAGTGAAAATCGTGATCAGGGCGATCTGGGCGCGCATGGCGGCCTCCTGTAAACGCGGAACAGAACATTCGTGCTATCGCGCTCCCAGTATAACGCCGCGTGGACGGCAGCACAAAAAGCCCATCGCGGAGGGCGCGCGGCGTCCGGGTTGATTCACAGGGGGTAACCCGTACTATAATAGACTCATCGGGAGAAACGAGGCGCCGTATGGAAGGCTCCGGTCGCAGTTGGATCGTGCTGAGGATCGACAGCGCGCGCTGCCACGTCTGTGCAACCTGTTACGCCAGGGCCGCCTGCCAGGGCAAAGCGATTCGGGTGATCGATCGGGGAGAAGCGCCGTTCGTCGACTCGGCGCGCTGCCGGGGCTGTCTGACGTGCATTCCCTCCTGCCCGTTCGGTGCGGTGGTGCGCCACGACCCGCTCTAGCGGCTAGCCCCCTTCGTGCCGGCGTTCGCGCGCCTGTTCGTCGCGGGCCAGCAGCAGCGCCTCCAGGTCGTAAATCTCGTCATCGTCCAGCGCCTCGACCAGCCGCTCGATGCGGCTGCCGCCGCTGCGCTTGGCTTTGCTGCGCGATTGCAGCTCCGCGCCCTTGTCGCGCGTGGCAGCCCACACCGCTACGGTGCTCACCAGCGCCGCCACCGCCATGATCAGCACGATCCCGAACACCGTCGCGCCGTCGGCCTCCGCGATAGCCCCGGTGGGCGTGGTGAGGAGGACGGCCATCGTCACGGTGAACGCCAGCCAGATGATCAGGGTTGCCCCCAGGCGTGCACTGTCGCGCATCTCAATACCCCCGCGAGATCTCTAGCCCGGCCTGCCCGATCAGGTGCCCGCTCGCCACCTGGTAGAGGAAGCCCAGGAAGGGCACGATAATCACCGTGACGCTCAATACGGACCCGATCAGCCCCAGCGCCAGGAAGTACAGCAGCAGCGTCAGCAGCAGGCCGAGGTTGTCGCGCACGTCGGCCCACAGCACGCCAAAGCGCATGAACTCGGAGAAATTGCCCGTCTCGGCGTAGCGAATCACGCCCATCGTGTACATGCCCGTCGCCGGGATCGCGTACAGCAGCATGAAGCCGACGATGCAGACCGACGACAGGCAGATCATCAGGCCGCCCAACTCGTCGTCGCCGGTCAACATGGCGGGGAAGATCATCAGGCACATCAGCAGCGTAGCCGGCAGGAAGTAGATGAACAGCGCGATCGATGCCATCACACCGTCGACGAAGATCTGGCCCAGATCGCTCGTGCCGGGCAGCGGGCGCCGCTCGCCGCGAATCACGTTGCGCGCCACGCGCACCTGGTAGCCCGGCGCGAAAAACGGGATGAAACTGAGCAGCGTTCCCACGATCACCTTGACCGGCCAGTCCTCATCATCGAATGGGAATTTGATCGCGCGTACGAAGTCCACAGGGCCCTCCCCTCGTCGTGCCGAACCACTGCCTCATTGTAGCATAGTATACGCGTGGGACGCGCGCGAGTTGCGGCGGGGGCGCCCCGGCGCGCGGCCTGCCAACACACGCGGCGATTTTCGCGAGCTACGGTTGACGAAACGCGGGCGCTATGCTAAACTGGCTTGCCAAAGTCAGCTTAGCGCCAGACCAGTTTTCAGGAGAAAGGATCAGGGCCATAAGCGCTGGAGATTATCGGGTTAACGATCGCATACGGGCTCGCGAGGTCCGCTTAATCACGGACGAAAACGAGAACATTGGAGTCGTATCGATCCAAAAGGCATTGCAGCTCGCCGCCGATCGCGAGTTGGACCTGGTAGAGGTTGCGCCCAATGCCGACCCGCCGGTATGCCGGATCATGGACTTTGGCAAGTTCCAATACGAACGCGCCAAGAAAGAACGCGAAGCGCGCAAGCAGCAGAAACAGATCGAAGTCAAAGAGATCCGCTTAAGGCCCAAAACCGACGACCATCACCGATCCTTCAAGGTGCGCGACGCGCGCCGCTGGCTGGAAGAGGGCATGAAGGTCAAAGTGCGCATTCGTTTCCGGGGACGTGAGATCACCTACCCGGAGATCGCGCACGAGATGTTGCAGGAAGTCGCTGCCGAGCTGGACGACATCGCCGTCGTCGAGCAGGCCCCCAACATGGAAGGCCGCACGATGTTGATGGTTCTGGCTCCGGCGCCCGACAAGAAGAAGTGAAGACATAACGCGGTTGGGCTTGTTGGGGAATCCGTACGGTTCATCTGCGCCGCACGCTCGTGCGGTGCTCACGTGTTTATAGGGAGACCTGTTCGTGGCTAAGAAGCAGAAAAAATTCAAGCTGAAGACGTACAAGGCGGCGGCCAAGCGTTTCCGCGTGACCGGCTCCGGCAAGGTCATGCGCACCAAGGGCGGCAAAAGCCACCTGCGCCGTCGCAAATCGAAGCGGACGAAAGCCCAGTTTTCCGAGATGCTCGAGGTCAATGGCGCGAAGGAAGTCAAGCGCGTGCGGCGGCTGGCGCCCTATCTCGGCAAATACAAGCAGAATCCCCCGGCCTAGCTGCCGGCGCGATCCAATCAAGGAGCTAGAGCATGACTCGTGTCAAGGGCGGCTACACGACGCGCCGCCGTCACAAAAAAGTCCTGAAGATGACCAAGGGCCAGTGGGGCACCAAGCACCGGCTGTTCCGTCGCGCCAACGAGGCGATGATGAAAAGCCAGTGGTACGCCTACCGCGATCGCCGCAACCGCAAGCGCGACCTGCGCCGGCTGTGGATCGCGCGCATCAACGCGGCGGCGCGCCTGAATGGCATGTCGTACAGCCGGCTGATGCACGGCCTGAAGCAAGCGAATGTCGAGCTGGACCGCAAAGTGCTGGCCGATATCGCCGTGCGCGACAGCCAGACGTTCGCCAGCCTGGTTTCCGTGGCCCAACAAGGCTGATTTTCCGCAGCCTCACCACGACATCAAAAACCGGCGGCCCAGTGAGGCCCTAGCCGGTTTTTGTGTTTTTTCGGGAGCAGCCTATGCCGCGCGCGCGCATTCGGGTCCGCCAGACGTCCGACCGCCTGACCGTTACCTACCGGCTGCCGGGCCGTTTGCTGTCGCCCACGGCGTGGTTCTGGTGCCTGGTGGGCGGCCTGGCGATCGGGATCGCGGCGGCGCTGGCGCTGGTCATCGCCGGCACCCTGGACGCGGGCGGGGACTGGCGCGCGTTCCGGATCGCGCTCGCCGCCGGGACCGCCGCTGGGGCGGCGCTGCTGTACCTGGGCTATGCGTGGGCCGTGCTGCGCCGCCGGCTGCGCGTGGTGTTCGACGCCGCCCAGCGCCGGGTGACGCTGCACCTGGTCGCGGGAGAACGGCGCGCGGGCCGCTACCCGCTCGGTGACGTCGTCCTCTTCCGGCTGGCCGAGCACGCCGCCGGGCCGCGCGGCGGCTGCATCCTGGTGATGGAAACCGCCGCCGAAGGGCCGGTCGCGCTGCTGACGCTGCCGGAGGGATGCCACACGCCCGATACCCAGCTCTCCACGCTGGCCGGGCAGCTCAACGCCTACCTGGACGCGCTGCGCAGCGCGGGCACGGGCCACCCCAATGATCACCAGCCCGCATAACGAGCGCGTCAAGCTGGTCCGGCTGCTGCAAAGCCGGTCCAAAGCCCGCCGCCAGCACAACCGGCTGGTTCTGGAGGGCGCGCGGCTGGTCGGGGATGCGCTCGACTCCGGCGCGCAGCCCGATTTCGTGCTCTACGACGCCGCGGCGGGCCAGCCGGGGACGCCCGCCGGCGATCTCGTGGCGCGCGTCCAGGCCGCGGGGATCGCGGGCTGGCCGGTGGCCGCCTCGCTGATGCGCGAGATGGCCGACACCGAAACGCCGCAGGGCATCCTGGGCGTGTTCCCGCTGCCGGACCTGCCGCTGCCGCCCGCGCCGGGGCTTGTGCTGGTGGCCGACGGCTGGCGCGATCCGGGCAACCTGGGCACGGCGATCCGGACCGCCGCCGCGGCGGACGTCGACGCGGTCATCCTGACGCCGGGCACGGTCGATCCCTTCAACCCCAAGACGCTGCGCGCCGGGATGGGCGGCCAGTTTCGCGTGCCGATCCGGGCGCTGGACTGGCCGGGCGTGACCGCCGGTTTCCCCGGCCTGGCGGTCTACCTGGCCGATGCTGCGGGCGATACGCCGTACACCGCGGTCGACTGGACGCAGCCCGCCATGCTCGTGATCGGCGGCGAGGCGCACGGCTTCAGCCGCGCCGCGGCAGACATCCCGCACACCCGAATTCGCATCCCGATGGTGCCCGGCGCCGAATCGCTCAACGCGGCGGTGTCGGCCAGCATCCTGATCTATGAGGCGCGCCGCCACATCTTTTTCTAAATTTTTTATCACCCATGAGTTCATTCTCCACTATACTAAAAGAATACATGCTCATCGAAGCAAAAAAGGGATTCATATGGGTTCGACCGCCCCGCCGCCGGAGCTCACCGAGGCTCATCACCTGATCAAAACCGGGCAGCGCGCCCAGGCCGGACAGGTGCTCAAGGCATATCTCACCGCGCACCCGCGCGACCCCAACGGCTGGTGGCTGATGGCGCACGCCGTCCGCAAGAACGATCACGTGCGCCAGTGCCTGGAAACCGTGCTGAAGCTGAACCCCAACCACAACGGCGCGCGCCAGAAGCTCGCGGCGCTGAGCACCGCGCCGGACGGCGAGCCGGACGACACCTTTTTCACCCGCCGCAAAGCGTCCACGCCGCCGCCCGCGCCGGGCGGAACGACCGGCACCTTCGAGGCGTACCTGGCCCAGGCTGCCGACCGCGCGGACCCTTTCGCCGCGCCGCCCGCCGACGACCCGTTCGAGTCGATCCCGGCGAGCAGCGCCGCGTCCGTCTGGCAGCCGTTCGACCCGGCAGCCCAGGCCAACGTCACCGCGCCGGAACCCGCTCCGGCCCAGGCGCCGGGCACCGGCAATCAGCCGGAATGGGGGCCCGGCCTGGCGTACGTGACGGACGGGGCCGTGCCGCCCGCCGGTGGCCCGCCGCAGCCGCCGCGCCCGCGCGGGATGGTGCCGCCCGTCCTGGCCGTGGAGGACGACGAGCCCGCCCCGTCACCCAAAGCGAACATCGAGAAAGTGATCGGCGTGGCCGTGGTGGGCGTGGCGCTGGTCGTGCTGATCGGGCTGCTGCTCTACGCCGCCGGGCAGCGCGGCCTGATCGGGACCGGCGGCGACGGCGTGCCCGCGCTGGCGACGCTCGACGGCGGCTCGTTCACGATCCAGTACCCGACCGGCTGGGATCACCGGTGCCGGACGGACCCGCTGGGCTACCCGGTGTGCGGCATCGCCAACAGCTCGTTCTATAACGAGGTGGACTGGTACGCCAGCAAAAACGTCAACCTGGGCGAACTGATGTCGCAGGCGCTGTCCTCGATTTTCACCGGGGGGAAGCTGCCCGACGAGCAGGTTTCGATCATCGTGATGGACGTGCCGCAGGCGTCGCCGTCCTACGACAACGGCAGCATGGCGAAGACCAAGTACGAATGGTCGCAGCAAGGTTGGGGGCTGTCGAGCGACAAGGCGACCGTCGTCTACGACCGGCGCGAGCGCACGCTCGATGGCTACACGGCCTATTACTACAAATACGCCAGCGAAGACCCGCAGGCCGAGCGCAACGGCTGGCCGGGCCGGGACGTGGCCTACGACGTGTACATCCCGCACGACGGCATCATGCTGTGGATGACGGTCACCATCTCGTCGGAGATCCGCGACAGGGACTACGACAAGACGATCCAGGCCATGATCGAGTCGATCCGGATCAAGCCGGTCGATGAATGGACCCCGGCCCAGGGCTGATCGCCGGGCAGCGCCACGCGCGAAACGGGCGGCTTCGCCAGCCGCCCGCTGCGTTGTCCCCCTTTCACTCGACAAACCGCGCTCGCAGAGGTAAAATTTCCTTAACCCAGGTAAAATAAACTTTACCTTTCGTCAGATCACGCCTCCGACCGGCGCAAGGGAGATCTCACCATGCCCACACTGTCGCTCCACGATCTGCCGTTCGTCGCCCTGGCATTAGCATTCGGCTTCTTGAATGGCAAAAACGATTCGGCCAACATCGTCGCGCCGCTGATCGCCACGCGGGCGGTAGGCTACCGCCGCGCCTTGTGGCTCGCCGCGCTGGCCGAGGGTACCGGCCCCTTCCTGTTCGGGATCGCGGTTGCCAGGACGATCGGGAGTGGTGTGGTCGCGCCCACCGCAATCACCCCGCCGGTGATTTTCGCCGCGCTGCTGTCGGCAATTCTCTGGAACACGATCACGCTGCTGCTGGGCATACCGTCCAGCGCCTCGCACGCGCTTGTCGGCGGGTTGATCGGCGCGGCGGGGATCGGGTACGGGATGCATACGATTCTGCTTGGCGGGATGCTCAAGGTCGTGGCGGCGCTGTTCCTCTCGCCGCTCCTAGGCATGGTGGTCGGATTCTGCACGGTCCGGCTCATGTATGGGCTGGCATCGGGCGCTTCGCCGCGCGTCAACCGCTGGTTCAGACGCGGGCAGTTGATCGCGGCTATCGCGCTCGGGCTGGCGCACGGCAGCAACGACAGCCAGAAGACGATGGGACTGATCACGCTCAGCCTGCTGGCGACCGGGAGCCTCGACCGGTTCGAGGTGCCCTTCTGGGTGATCGCCGCCAGCGCCGCCGCCATAGCCGCGGGAACGCTCTTCGGGGGCCAGCGCACGATCCGGACGGTGGGCGGGAAGTTCTTTCGCATTCGTCCCGTGCACGGGTTCGGCGCCCAGGCGGCATCATCGGTGGTCATTCTCGGCGCAGCGCTGCTTGGCGGGCCGGTGAGCACCTCGCACGTGGTCAGCTCGTCCATCGTCGGGGCGGGCACCGCCGATCGAATGCGCATGATTCGCTGGGGCGTCGCGGAGCGAATCGTAGTCTCCTGGTTCATCACGATCCCGTCCGCCGCCTCGGTGGCGATGGTGCTGTATATCGTTCTGCGCCCTATCGTGCATTAGGACGCCCGGCGGCGCGATCACTCTCCGCCGACCGTCACCGGGGCGAAGGCGGGCTGGCCGGAATAGGCCAGCAGGCGCGCCGTCGTCTCGCCCGCCCCCAGCCAGTACAGCCCGGTGGCGGGCCAGTTTTCGCGCAGAGCGAACGCGTCCCCGCCGCTCCGGAAGACGTCCGCGACCAGCGCCCCGCTCGGCACCAGGGCGAACAACAGCCCGCTGCCGTCCGGCGCCGGGGCGATGCGCCCGATGCCGCGCCCCTGGCCCTGCCACAGCACGCGCTCGCGCCGCGTTTCCAGGTCCACCGCCACCAGGGTGAGGTCGTTAACGTGGATCGTCACCGGCCAGAACCCGAACACCTCTTCGCCGCGCGCCCGGTCGGCGGCGCCGTCCAGCGTCAGGCTGTCGGCGGGCTGCGCCAGCGCAGCGTACACCGTCGCGCCGTCCGCGCTCCAGGCCACCTGGCCCACGCCTTCGCCCAGCCCCAGGTTCGTGCGCTCCCAGGTGCGGAAGTCGAGGATGGCGACTCCCTCCGGCGTCCGCGCCGCGAAGCGCGCCCGGTCCGGCGCGAGCGCGCCATCGATCAGGTCCGCGCCCAGCTCGGTGACCTGGTTTTCGGCCAGCGACAGCACGCCCAGCCCGCCATCACAGCGCGTCGATACCAGGAACAGGTCGCCCGGCAGCCACGCCAGCACCGGGTCGTGGCCGCCCGGTCCGGCTTCGGCAAAATACGCGGCGTCCGCCGGATCGTCCGAGACGGGCGCGCACTCGCCGCCGAGGGCGAACGTGCCCAGGGCCTCCGGCTCGCCGCCGCCCACCGGGGCCGCGCGGATTTCGTAAGCGACCGCGCCGTCCTCGCTCGGCGGCACGACGTACGCGATCCGCGATCCATCCGGGCTCCAGGCGGGCGGGAAGGCCGGGTCGATCTCTGTGGCCACGCGGCGCGGCGACCGGCCCCCGGTCGTGTCGATCACGCGCAGCTCGGCGTTGGTCACGTCCACGAACGCCAGCCGCAGCCCGTCCGGCGAGAAGGTGAGGAAGCGCCGCTCCCACGTGGGGACGGTGGTCACGCTGCGGCCCGGAATCTCGTTCAGCGCGCCGATGAAAATGTCGCCGACGAACACGTGCGCCATCGGCAGGCCCGCCAGCTCGACCGGCCCGGACGGCTCGGCGGCTTCTTCCGCGCCGGGTTCCGGCCCTGGCTCATCCGCAGGCTCGCCGGGCAGCGCCGCCGAAGCGCCGGCGGGCGTGAACTGGTTCACCATGTTGGCGAACAACTCGGCCCAGTCTCCGAACGCATCCCCCGGCGCCCACTGCTCGACCTGGTACGCGCTGCCGTACTGCACGAACGCGCTGATCCGCCACCGGCGCGTGAGCGCGTCGCACGCGGACTCGAACTCCGCCGTGCGCCCGAACGATCCGGCGGCGGTGCGGGCGGTGGGCGAGTCGGTGTAGCCGCCCTCGTCCAGGTAGTCATCGATCAACCGGTCGGGCGTCACGCCGCTGGCGACGCGCCCCAGCACGCGCACGCGCATCCCCGGCTGGTCGCACTCGTCGCTGGCCTGGGGCGCGAACAGGACCTCGCTCTTGTCGGCGTTGGCGAACACCAGCCACGGCTCCGGCACCAGGATGGTGAAGGCCGGGGTCGAATACGTCGTCAGGCGGACGTCCGGCGCGACGTTGGTCGAGCTGCACAGCACGGCCATCGTGCCGTCGAGATTGCTGTGCACTTCGTAGCGCACCAGGTTATCGAACAGGAACGTCCAGCTATAGCCGTGCACCGTTTCCGGCTGGTACGTTTCGCCCGCCGCCGGGCAGCCCATGCTGGTATCGGGCCAACTGGTGCCGGTGAACGTGTATTCGACCAGGATTAGGCCGGGTTTTCCCAACGTCCTGAGCAGCCACTGCTGGGCATTGAACCGCGCGCGCTCGACGTCCTCCTGGGCGCGAGCCGTGGGGATCATTCCCCCAAGCAGCAGCGCACACACCAACCCGATCCCGATCCACTTTTGCCACGCAACCACTCGCTTCACTCCTCGATCTATGCGACGTCCAAGGGGGTCCTTCACCGGGCAAAGCATACCGCCAAGCGCGGCAGGTGTCCACCGCGGCCCGGCAGCCCCGCGATTCCCTCATCACGCATCCTGACGTACAATGGAGATCGTTTCGAATCGGCAGCCGCCGCATGACATACAATGAGAGAGTGTTAGATGGCAACTGTCGTGTTGCCGGAAACCACCCGTACCCTCTACCCGTTCAAGTCACACTACCTGACCCTGAGTGATGGCAAACGGATGCATTACATCGACGAGGGGCCTGAAGATGGCGAGGTGTTGGTTTTTTCGCACGGCTACCCAACCTGGAGTTTTGCATACCGGGCGTTCATCGTCTATTACGCCGCGCACGGGTATCGCTGCATCGCGATGGACCATATCGGCTGCGGCCTGAGCGACAAGCCGTCCAACCGCGGCTACCATACCCTGCGGCGCCACATCCACAACCTGATGGAATGCATCCACACGCTGGAGCTGCGCGACATCACGCTGGTGATGGAAGACTGGGGCGGCCCGTTCGGCCTGGGGTACGCGGTCCGCCACGTGACCAACGTCAGGCGGCTGGTGATCATGAACTCGTGGGCGTTTCAGGACAGCTACCACCAGCGGCTGTCGTCGCTGGTGCGCTGGATGACCAAACCGGGGATCGGCGAGCTGCTGTTCGGGACGCTCAACCTGGCCTTTCCGCTGGTCATGCAGCGCGGCACCGCCCGCCAGTTGTCCGAAGCGGTGCTGACGGCCTACAAAGCGCCGTTCCGCGACGCCCGCAACCGCGCCGCGCTCTACCAGTTCCCACGAATGATCAACACCTCGCCCAGCCACCCGTCCGCGCCGCTGATGCGCGAGATCGAGCAGGGGCTGGCGCAGCTCGCGTCCATCCCCGCGCTGATCGTCTGGGGCCGGACCGATCCCTTTTTCACGCCCGACGTCGCCCAGCACTGGAAATCGATGCTGGCGCGCGCCCAGGGGCCGGTCCTGCTCGACGACGCGGGCCACTTCGTCACCGAGGACAATCCCGAAGGCGCGATCCAGCACCTCGACGCCCTGCTCGACGTCGCGCCCTGACCCGCGCGTGTGCCGAGCGCCGGGTGAGCGTCGTTGACATGGCTAGCCCGTATGGTATAATCCCGGCGCTTTTTCAGTGTGGAGTTGTAAGTATGTTAAGACATCGTTATTTTGTGATCATGACCTTGTTTGCGGCGACGCTGGCGGCCCTGGGCGCATGGCTGCCACGCCAGCGCATCACCGCGCAGGACACGAACCTGCTGGCGAACGCCAGCCTGGAACGGCCCTACTACGGCCAGGGCGCCCCGACACGTACCGCCCCGCAAGGGTGGAACCTGTGGGTGGGCAGCGGCGCGCCCGACGCGCTGCCGCAGAACGACCGGACGCGCGTGCGCGATGGCGAGGTGTCGTGGCACATCAAACAGCCCGGCACGCCCTTCGCAGCGGCGGCCTACCAGCGCGTGGAAGGCGTGACGCCCGGCGAAACGCTGCGCGCGCAAGCTTACGCCTGGCTGTTCACCTGCGACAACGCCCAGACCGGCTGCGCCATCGACCAGGCGCCGTATGTCCGGTCGGACCGGGCGGCGGGCGCGGTGGTGCGCATCGGCATCGACCCGACCGGCGGGACCGATCCCTCGTCCGGCGCGATCGTGTGGTCGGCGGACAGCTCGCCCTATGACGGGTGGGGCGCGCTGACGGTCGCCACGACCGCCGGCGGCGAGGCGGTGACCGTGTTCATCTACGTGAGCCAGGCCGCCGGGCTGGCCCTGAACGAAGTGTTCCTCGATCAGGCGTCGCTGGTGCGCGCGTCGGACCTGAGCGCCGGGCCGGAGCCGGCCCAGGAAGTGCCATTCGTCGTGCCGCAGGGCGTCCGCCCGGATGGCAGCATCGTCCACGTCGTGCAGGAAGGCGACACCCTATCGAGCATCGCCTTCGCCTATTTCGACGATTACGGCGTGACGCTGGCCTCGATCGCCGAGCTGAACGACCTGAAAACCCACACGCGGTTTCTGAGCATCGGCCAGGAGATCGTGATCCTGCCGCCGGGCTCGGTCGATCCGCAGACCGGGCGGCGGTTGGAGCCGGGCGAGCGCGCCACGCCGGTCCCCACCCAGGCCACCCGCCCCGCGACGCAAGCGCCCGCGGCGGACGCCACGCCGGAGCCCATCGAGGAGCCCACCGAAGCGCCTACCGAGGAGGTCGAGGCGGGGCCCACCGTGTCCGCCGAGACGCAGCCCCTGCCGGGGCCGGGCGGCGCGCTTGCCACAGCCGCGCCCACCGAGGAGCCGACGCCCGAACCCACCGAGGAACCTACCGCGGAACCCACAGAGGAACCCACCGAGGAGCCTGAGCCTGCTGCCCCGGCGGTGGCAGCCGCGCCCGAACTGCTGGCAACCGAGGGGACGCTGTGCATCACCGTGTACCGGGACGACGACATGAACGGCAGGCAGGACGCCGCCGAAGACTTTCTGACCGGCGGGCAGATCGTCACCGCGCAGCCGGGCAGCGTCGAGAATATGGTGGATTACGTCGAGGGGCCGCTGTGCATGGACCTGGAGCCGGGCTGGTACGAGGTCCGCGCGATTTTGCCGGAGGGCTATGGCAGCACGACCGTCGACTCGGCGACCGTGCGGCTGGCGAGCGGTCGCCAGGTGGACATCGCGTTCGGCGGCGCGGAAGGCTACGTCCCTCCCGCCATCCCGGAGGGCGAGGCCGGTGACGTCGCCGCCGAGGTTGTCCCGCCGGGGGCCGTCGCGCCGATGGTCGAGATGCCGGTCGAGACGGACGCCGACAAATCCACGCTCGACCAGCTCTACGACAACAGCGGGCTGATCGTCCTGGCGGCGGCGGGGGTCTTCGCGGTGGGCAGCGCCCTGGGCCTGTTGCTGACGCGCCGCTCGTAGCCGCGCAGCCGCGCCCCGTGAATTACAAGCGCGACCGGGAAATCGCACAGCCCGGTCGCGCCGTTTTTTGGTGAAGGGACGCTGCGCCGCCCGGCTACTGCTGGGGCGGGTACTCGCTGTGAATCTTCGGCGCGCGCGCCAGCAGCGTGAAGACCGGGCGCTCCGGCTGCGGCTCGGTGCCCCAGACGGCATACGCGGCGCGCGGGTCCTGGTTGTCCACGTAGTACGGATCGGCGAAGTTCAGGTTCCACAAGAACATCACGCCGATCCAGGGCGTGTTCTGCCCGATCTCGTAGGCGCGCATGACGTAATTCGCCATGTCCCACTCGTCGATGTAGTCGTAGTAGGGGAAGCCCTCCGGCGACTGGGCGGGCGTGCCGTCGCTGTAGTACAGGCCGTCATACGTGCCCCAGCCGAACTCGGTCGCCCACAGTTGGCGCGTGTTGTCGCCGAAATCGACCATGATGCTGTGGTAGTCCTCGATGGTGTTGGCGAAGAAGAACGACGGGTGATTGTCGTACCCGCGCTCGCTGCACTGCGCCTGCCCGCACCAGTGTGCATCCGGCGCGTTCCAGGCGCTGTACGGGTGGATGCCGATGGCGATGTTCTGGTAGGCCGGATTCGCCAGCCCGGCCTGGTACATCTGGCGCAGGTAGACGCGGTCGTCGACGGCGTTCACGCCATCGTTGATGCCGGTGGGCGCCAGGCCCGCCGTCACCACCGTGATTCGCTCGCCGCCAGGCGCGGCGCGGACGGCGTGGTAGGCCGCGTCGAAGTAGCGCATGTAATCCGCGCCGTTCAGCGGGTTGCCGTTCCACTCGCGGCGCAGGTTCGGCTCGTTCCACACCTCGACCGCGGTGACCGGGTGGTTGCCGAACAGGTCGAGATCGATGTGCTCGAGCATCCGCGTCAGGATCGCGGCCAGCGCCTGCGGGTCGCTGGGCGGGCCGTCTTCCTCGGTCGTCGAGCGCGCCCAGTCCGGCGCCTTGGCGATGCTCACCAGCACCTTGAGATCGAGCCCGTAGGCGCTCTGGACGAACAGGCGATAGCGACCCATCTGGTCGCCTTCGGAGTCGGGCGAGGGCTGCAGGAGGTCCCAGCCGAACTGGAACTTGACCCACTCCATCCCCATCTCCTTGACCTGATGGAGCCGGTTCTGGAAATCCTCGCGGGACAGGTCGGGGTGAATCTGGATGCCCATCATGCTGGCGTCGAAGGTCGGCAGCGGCGTGCCGCCAAGCGTGGCGGTGGGCTGCGGCGTGGGCGTCGTGGGGGCGGGGGTGGCTTCGGGCGACGGCGTCTCCGCCGGTTCGGTTTCGGGCTCAGCGGTATCGGCCCCGGCGGTGGCGTCGGTGGGCGCCGTCGAAGGCGGCGCGGCGGTGATGATCGGCCCGTAAGAGCCGGGCGTGGGGGACGGCGTCGCCTGGAGGAAGGGCGCTGCATCGGCGTAGTGAGGCGCCACCAGCACGATCACCGCTGCGACCAGACTCGCGAGTCCAAACAGCGCGATCCCTGCGGCGCGGTAACGTCGAACGTGTTTGAGCATGGATTCTTCCCTGTGACTAGGTGTGGCTAGGATTGTGGCACAAGGCAGAATCTTAAATTAAGCGGGGGGAATTGGCAAAAACACCCGGAAGATACTGCCCTTGCCGGGCGCGCTGTCGAGCGTGATCGCGCCCTGGTGGTTGTCGACGATCTTCCGCGCGATGGGCAGCCCCAGCCCGGCGCCGCGATCGGACCGCGCCTGGTCGATCCGATAGAACCGCGCGAAGATGAGCTCGTGTTGGTCCGCGGGAATGCCGACGCCGGTATCCTGCACTTCGACGACGGCGCGATTGTTCTCGCGGCAGGTGCGAATCGTGATCGCACCGTCTTCCGGCGTGTAGCGGATCGCATTGTCGACCAGGTTTTCGAGCGCCACGTGCAGGTATTTGGGATCGCCCTTGACCGGCGGCAGCCCGGCGTCGAGTTCCAGGCGGAGGGCCAGCGCCTTGTCCCGGATGTATGTCTCCAGCCGTTCGTGCACGCTCTCGATCAGGCCGTTGAGATCGACGGGCAGCGCCTTGAACTCCTCGCCGCTGTCCAGCCGCGACATGGTGAGCAGGTTCTGCACCAGCGTTTCGAGGTACTGGACCTGCTTGTTGACTAACTGGAGGTGGTGTTCCTCAGCCGTGCCGTCCACGAGCTGGCCGAGCACGTACAGGCTGGTCCGCATGACCGACAGCGGCGTGCCGAACTCGTGCGACGTGTCGCGGATGAACTCGGAGAGAATGCGGCTGCGCTCCTTTTCGAGCGCCAGGGCGCCCGCCTGTTCCTCGGCCAGCTTGCGGCTGGTGATGTCTTCGGCGACGACCAGGATCTGGTATTCGTCGCGGTCCGGCGCGATGATCGGGACTTTCGCAACCTGGAACCAGCGCCATTCGCCGGTGCCGGGATCGTAGATTCCCTCTTCGGGAATGACGAGCGGCTGCAGTGTGCTGAGCACGTGACGGTCTTCCGCGTCGTGACGCGCGCGGTCTTCCGGCGTGCCCGCGAAATCGGCATCCAGCCGCCCGATGAGGTCCTCGACCGGCACCTGGGCCAGATCGGCCATCGCCTGGTTGGCGAGGGTATAGCGCCCCTCGTGATCCTTGATGAAGATGACCGAGGGAGTCACGTCGATGATCTGGCGCAGGTATTCCTGCTGGGTGACGAGCGCGTCCTCGGCCTGCTTGCGCGACGTGATATCGGTCGAGACACCCAACAGGTATTCCGGCTCGCCGTCCGGCGAAAAGAGCGGGACCTTGATCGTCTGGTACCATTTCGGCTCGCCGCTGGCCGTGTAGCCGCCCGGCTCGATCGGGATGAGCCACGGCTCGCGCTTTTCGAACACGACGCGGTCGGACTCAAGATACCGGGCGGCTTCTTCAGGGTCCGGATTCAGCTCGGCGTCGGTTTTGCCTAGCAGCTCGTCCGCCGTCACGTCGTAGCGGTCGGCCATCGCCTTGTTCGCCAGGATGTAGCGGCCTTCGCGGTCCTTGGCATAAACCAGGCTGGGGATCGCGTCGATGACCTGCCGCAGGAAGGCGCGCTGTGCCTGGAGCGCTTCATCCGCCGTCTTGCGCTCGGTGACGTCGCGCACGATCACGACGACCTCGTCCGGCCCGCTGACCGCGAAGCGCGCCTCGAAATAGCGCAGACCTTCCGGCACCGGCAGCATGTATTCGAACGTCTGGGTTTCGCCCGTCTCCAGTGTCTTACGCAAATGCTCAAGGGTCGCGCGGGCGAGTTCCGGCGGCATCATCTCGTCGATCGTGTGCCCGATCAGGTCTCGCGTAGGGGCCACCAGCAGGCTTTCCTGGTGGGTATACGCGGCCAGGTACCGTCCCTCGCGGTTGAACCGGAACAGCATGTCGGGGATCGCCTCGATCATGGCGGCCTGGACCGCCTGGCTGGCCCTCAACGCCTCTTCGGCCTGCTTGCGCTCGGTGATGTCCAGCACGTAGGCCAACACCTTGCCCCAGTTCTCCTCGAAGCCTGGGGCGACGGAGATCCCCAGAATGGTGTTGATCTGCCTGCCGGTCAGGGTGCGGCGCTCTTCCTCGATGGTGAAGCGGGTCTTGCCTTCGGCCAGCGCGGCAAATTCCTCGATGAACACGTCGGGCGGCTGCAGGTCGAGCAGCCAGGCCAGGTTGCGGGGCAGCACGTCGCGGCTGGCGATGTCGAGGAGATCGAGCGTCGCCTGGTTGACGTTCACCACCCGGACCCGCGACACGCATTCGCGCAAAGCGTCGGGATGCTCGGCCAGGTAGGCCCGGAAGTCGGTCACGCCTTGCGCGCGCAGGGTGTCGATGTACCGTTTGACGTCGGACCAATCCTCTTCCCACAACGACACCGGCGTGTACTCGAACACCAGGCGGAATTTGCCCTCGGTCTGCCGGAGGGCGATCTCGTTTTGCAGCGCGGCGTTCGTGCGGGTGAGCTGCTCGGTGCCTTCCGCGACGCGCCGCTTGAGGTCTTCCTGCGCCTGGTGGATCGCCATCAGCAGGGGGCGGATATACAGCATGAACAGCACCAGCAAAATCGAGGTCGCCAGCGCCAGCAGCTCGCCCGCCATGCGCGATGATGCTGCATCGGTGTCCTTGAGCAGGTGGCCGAGAATGGTGAACCGCCGGAGCACCATCACCAGCGCTGCCGCAGCGATGAAAAACCACGTTCGTTTGTAGTTCTCGGTCACGCGGATCAGGCTAAGAGCGAGACCGGCAGCAGTGAGCTGGAACACGATCGAGAAGAACAGGATAATCTGAAGGCCCAAGAGCTTTGCCTCTTCCTGGCAAAGGGTGCGACGAGAGCTGCGGCCCGGTCCAAATATCCTTTATCATATAATAGAATTACAATTAGTGATAGTACCAACCGTAACCTCAATTATATGTCTTACGGGCGAAAAACAGTGATATTACCAGGGCTTTCCGGGCGATGAGCTGGCGCTGGTAAGATTCTGATTCCACAATGGGTTGTATATCGACATAGTCAAAGGGAAAGGAACGACCATGGAATACCGCAAGCTGGGGCGTACCGGGTTGAAGGTCAGCGAGCTGTGCCTGGGCACGATGACGTTTCGCTGGACGGCCACCGAGGAGCAGTCCTACCGCGTGCTGGACCGCGCCTGGTCGGCGGGCATCAACTTCATCGACACGGCGGACGTTTACAGCCGGTGGGCGCCGGGCAACCCCGGCGGCGTCGCCGAGCGGATCATCGGCCAGTGGCTGCGCTCCAGGCCCCGCGAGCAGATCGTGATCGCGACCAAAGTGCGCGGCCAGATGTGGGACGGTCCCAACGGCGAGGGCCTCAGCCGCCAGCACATCATGCGCGCCGTCGAAGACAGCCTGCGCCGCCTCAACACCGATTACATCGACCTGTACCAGACGCACGCGCCGGACTGGGACACGCCCCTGGACGAGACGCTCCGCGCGCTGGATGACCTGGTGCGGGACGGCAAGGTGCGCTACATCGGGGCGAGCAACCACGCGGCGTGGCTGCTGACCAAGGCCCTGTGGACCAGCGACCGGCACAACCTGGCCCGCTACGACTCGATCCAGCCGCATTATCACCTGCTCAACCGCCGCGAGGTGGAGCCGGACCTGGCCGCTCTGTGCCTCGATCAGGGCATCGGCATGATCCCCTACAGCCCGCTGGCGGGCGGCTTTCTCACCGGCAAGTACACCCGCGATCACGTGCCGGAGCATTCGCGCGGGACCACCAGTGTAAACGTCCGGCGCTGGATGACCGAGCAGAACTTCCAACTGCTGGACGAACTGCGGGCGATGGGTCAGACGCGGGGCAAGACGCTCGCGCAGATGGCGCTCGGCTGGCTGCTCACCCAGCCGTTCGTGACGGCACCCATCGTCGGCGCCAACACGGTCGAGCAGCTCGAGGAGTCGCTGGGCGCGGTCGGGCTGCGCCTCTCGGAGGAGGAGATGGGGCGCCTCGACGAGCTGACCGGCGTCGACCGCAACTGGTTCCGGCGCTAGCGCGCATTCTTGTAAAACGTTAACGTTTTGTCGAGCGTTTTCTTACGCGGCGTCGAGATAATTCTTACGCGCCTGTGCGATAGTCTGGTATGTAATGATGCGATCAAGGAGACGAGACGAGATGATGACCCTGACCCCCAAGACCCGTATTGGAACGCATACCAACCCGCGCACGATGGACCGGCTGGCCGATGACCTGTGGCGGACGGCGTGGGCGCGCCCCGGCCAGTCCTGGGGCGAGGCCGCAGCCCCGGCGTTTCGCCCCGCGATGGACGTGAGCGAGCATGAAAACGGCGTGACCATCCGCCTGGACCTGCCGGGCATGACCCCGGACGACGTGAACGTCGAAGTCGAGGGCGACCTCCTGACGATCAGCGGCGAGATGGGCCACACCGTGGAGCAGGACGGCGAGCGCTATCACCGCCGCGAGCGCTATCACCGCCGCGAGCGCTACAGCGGCGCGTTCAAGCGCAGCCTGCGCCTGGCCGACACGCTCGACGCCGCCAACATCAACGCCACCTTTGCGAACGGCGTGCTGACCCTGGAGCTGCCCAAGCGGCCCGAAAGCCAGCCCAAGCGCATCAAGGTCGAGACCGTCTAAGCCCACAAAACCGGGTTATCGCCGGGATGGAGCATTGCGCTCCGTCCCGGTTTTTGATTCGAATCGAGTTTTTTGAGTCTTCTGCCGCGTAGTATAGACTCTGGGGCATGAAACCAAACACCCAACTCCCCCTACTCACACTGATCTTGCTCATGGCGGGAGGGCTGGCGCTGGCCGCCTGTGGCAGCCCGGACCCGATCCCGGTTTACGTCACGCCCACGCCCGCGGTCACGGCCACGCCCCCGGCGACGCCGCTGCCGGACACGGCGGGCATGAGGCCGGTTAGCTCCGCGCCCCGGCAAGGCACCCCCGCGGCGACGCTGCCGCCGGGCGTGAACTACGGGCCAATCGTCGGGCCGGAATACACCGCGCAGCCGCTCTACACACCGCTGCCCAACATCCCGCGCGAGCGGCCCTGCCCGGCGATCATCACCGCGCCGCAGGTCACGCTGTACGGCGCGCCGCAGCGATCCGCCGAGGCAGTGGGCGCGGCTGCCGAGCGCCAGCAGTTGACCGTCCGCGAGATGTACACCGACGGCGAGGGCCTGCGCTGGGCCAATACCGACGCCGGATGGCTGCTGTTGAGCGACGGCGCGACGCAGTTCGCCACGCTGGGGGCGCTGCGCTCGTGCGCGGTCCTGGCGGGCGACGAGCCGGACACGACGCTGCTGGGGCTGCACCTGCTCAACTGGGCCAGCCAGGCCCAGGTGTTGGGGCTGGTCCAGCGCCTGGTGGACGCGGGCCAGCCGATGGGCACCCTCAAGGGGCTGTCCGGCGCGGAGGGCACGCTCAACGAGGCCAAGCGCATCTCGCCGCAGACCGTCACCATCTTCCGCTCAATCATTCACGGCTTCACCGGCGGCGACTGCCCCAACGGCGACAACGACCCGATCACCGAGGCGCGCGAGTGGGTGGAGTCGCTCCAGCGCCACTGGGCGCCAGTCAACGCCGACTATTACGAGCTGATGAACGAGTGCGGCGCCAATATCGACTGGGTGCGCGACTTCTCGATCGAGGCGATGAAGGTCGCCAGCGAGTACGACCAGTGCCTGCTGCTGTTCTCGTTCCCCGCCGGGGTGCCCGACGTGGAGGATTACGAGACGCTGGTCCCGGTGTTCGAGCACATCCTGGCGAATCCGTGCGCGTCGGGGCGGCTGCACGGCATGGCGATGCACGCCTACACCGGCAACGAGGGCGGGCGGCTCTCCGAGGCGAGCGTATGGCTGGCCTTCCGCCACCGCCTGATCTACGACTTCCTCAAGCAGCGCGTTCCCAACGTGACCGACGTGCCGGTTTACTACACCGAGGCGGGGCAGGGCAGCGGCTACACGATCGAGTCGTGCGAGGACATCACCATCGACGCGATCCAGTACATCTACCAGCTTGAGGAAGACCCTTACGTCAAGGGCGTGAACCTGTGGAACGTGGGCACGATCCCGAACGTGGCCTGGGTCGATCTGACCGATTGCCTGGGCACGATCGGGAGCGCGCTGGTGGACTACTACAGCGAATAGTCCCGCTCAGACCCGCCGGTACTGCGTCACGCTGGACGGTTCGGTATCGGTGCAGTTGAGATACGCCAGGCCGGGGGTGGTTTCCGCCGCGAGCGACACGGTATGCGACTGCCCGCCGTGCGTCTCGGCGAACCGAATCGCCCACCGGCCCGGCGCAGTCTGGACAACGGACTGCAGCGCCAGCCCGTCCAGGTCCACGATCCCGGTTTCGCTCCGCAGGTAATACTCCGCCGCCTGGACCGGCTTGGGGTAACACGCCCGCCCGCGATACGTCTCCAGGTGAAGCTCGCCCCGGCGATACGCGCTGACGGTTGGCACGGCGTTCTCCGGCGTCACCCGACCATGGTAGATGCCGTGCGGCAGCGCGATCACGTTCGCCGCGAAGCGGTGCCCGCCCACGTGCGACACCTGCCAGATCGGGATGCCGGCTTCCTGGCACAGCCGGTCATAAACCGGCAGCCCGGCGCGCGCACAGCAGCGATCGCGGCGGCCATGCGTGCACACCAGGATCAGCGGGTCCACCGTGCGCGCCGCGTCATAGGCCGGGTCTTCACCCCGAATCGCCGCCAGGTCGAGGTCGAGCAGGTCAGTGCTGTCGTCCAGCCGGAAGCCGTAGAGGGCCGGGCGCTGCTCGCCGATCACGGCCACGTAGAACGCCAGCCCAGGGGCCGGCGCCGGCGCGCTTCCCCGGCGGATCAACCCGAAGCGCGCCGGGGCGGCGGCTTCGAGCTGGGCGGACAGGGCCTGTTTCACCGGCTCCGGCAGCGCGCTGTCGAGGGCTTCCGGCTCCCAGCGCCCGGAATACTCCAGCAGGAACCAGACATCCGTGCGCGGGGCGGTGCCGAATAGTTGTTCGCCCGCGTCCCGCGAGGTGGCGCTGCAATAGAGGTCGGCCATGACGTCTCCTGTGATGTTGCGGTGTGCGCGTCAGTCGTCGCCGGACCGGCCCAACAGCCGCTTGAGCGATCCCAGCGCGGTGAACTCGCGCATGTAGCCCAGATTCTCCGGGATGAAGGGGCGCGGCTCGATCCCGAAGCGCTCGGTCAGCGCGTTGTGCGCGACGGTGTTGTCGATCTTGAGCAGGTCCAACAAGCTAGGCGTCACCGGCGGGTTAGGCAGCGCCGCGGCCATCAGACTCACTACCGGGCGCAGCAGCGGCACCGGCACGCGCACCGTCAGGCGGCGGGCGTCCAGCGCGGCCAGCACCCGCTTGACGATGTCCTCGTACGTCAGTACCTCCGGCCCGCCGAGGCCCAACTCCTGGCGGATCGTGCCGTCGTCGTCCAGGCAGCAGACCACCGCTTCGACCACGTCCCCGACCCATACCGGCTGGAACCTGGCTCCCCCGTCGCCCACGATCGGGAAGACCAGCGGCGTCAGGCGGATCAGCCGGGCCTGCACGTTGGCGAACTCGTCCTGCGGCCCCCAGATGACCGACGGGCGCAGCGCGGTCCAGTCCAGGCCGGAAGCGGCGACGGCGTCCTGCGCCCGGCCCTTGCTCGCCAGGAAGCGGTACGGCAGCGACGAGTCGGCCCCGTTCTGGCTCATGTTGACGAAGCGCCGCACGCCCGCGGCCTGGGCCGCCTCGAGGACGTTGATCGTGCCCTGCGTGTTGATCGCCTCGTAGGTCGCGCCCCCGCGCTCGATCGCGATCGCCACCAGATGCACCACCGCCGCGACGCCGTCCATCAGCGGCGCGAGCGTTTCGGGCCGGGTGACGTCGCCCTTCACGATCTCGATCCGGTCGCGCACGTCGGCCAGCCGGACCTCGGCTTTGGCCGGGCTGTGAACCATTGCGCGGACCGGCTTGCCCGCCGCCACCAGGCGGCGCACAAGATTGCTCCCGACATAGCCGGATGCTCCGGTGACCAGTATCATGCCAACCTCCCCTATCGATGCCCCAGTTATGTTAGGTTGTACACATTTCGCGGGGAAAATGGCGAATGGAGAATCGCGGCGTCACTCCACCGTGACGGTCGCCAGCGGCAGGACGTCCCCTACCGGCGCGCCGTCCACCATCACCGGCAGGCGGTCGCCCGGCGCGTCGATCGGGTACAGGGCTACGACGACCCAGTACGCGCCGGGATCGCCCCCCGCCGGGACGGCCAGCCCGTGCGGGTCGATCACGGTTTCGCCAGGCGCCCAGGTGGGCGTCAGCGCGAGGTTGTTGGCCGGCTCGGCGTCGTGCTGCGCGATCAAAGCGCCGTCCGGCCCCCACAACTGGACGGTCACCTTGTAGCGCGCGTCGAGCGGCGCGTCAGCGGTCCAGAACAGGGTGACGCCCAGCGCGTCACCGGGGCGCAATGCCGCCGCGCTGAGCGTGTACCCGGCCAGCGTGATGTGTTCGCCGAAGCGGGCCTCGGTCGTTACCTGGGGCGCGCCGGGCTCGCCGCCCAGCACAGCATACACCGCCAGCCGCACGTCGCCGTACCAGCGCGATTCGACCGGGTACGCGCCCGCGTCGAGCGCGGCCTGCACGGCGCGCCGCGGATCGCGCTCGTCCTGGCCCCAGAACAGCGCGAAGACTCGCTCGTGCTGCGCCAGGATGTCCTCGACGTCGGCCCGCGTCGCTGCGTCGTCGCCGCCCAACCCGCGTGGCAGCGGGTAGACCGGCGCGTCGCCGTCGTAGTAGTAGGTGAACGTCTCCCACTGGTTCGGCGCGCTGAGGATCACCGCGTCGCCAGGGCGCGGTTCGGCCACGATGCGCGCGGCGATGGCCCGGTAATCGTCGCGGGCGTAGGCCGGATCGGTGTACAGCGCGTCGAGCGCGGCGACCTGCCCGATCAGGACGATCCCCAGCCCGGCGGCGGCCAGCGCGCGGGAGAGCGGGCGCGCCATCGCCCACAGCCGCCACGCACCCCCGCCGATCAGCAGCGCGGCGGCGATCTGGGCGGGCAGCAGGAACTTGAGGTTGGCCTCGCGGTACGCGCCGGACGCGAACAGCGCCGCGATGCCGACCAACGCCCACACCAGCGGGACCAGCGCCCGCCAGCGCATCCGCAGCGCGGCCAGCGCCAGCAGCCCCGGCGCGACGAGCCAGGGCCAGCCCACATCGCCCGCCGTGTTCCCGTAAGTGATCCAGGTCAGCACCGCCCGAATCTGCTCGCCAAGCGCGAGATCGACGCCGGTCCGCGGCCAGCCGGTGATCTGGTCCCAGGCGGTGGGCAGCCACGGCAGGAACAGTGCCAGCGTGAGCCCGTTCAGCGCGGCGTAGGCGAGGACGGCGCGGCGGCGATCCGGGCCCGGCTGGCGCGCGCTCCACAGGACGAACAGCCCTCCCTGGGCCAGCATGGTGAAGGGGAACGAATACTGCGTGTACAGCCCGGCAGCGTTGACCAGCGCCAGCGCGAGTCCATAAGGCCAACCACAGAGATCACGGAGAGCACAGAGGAAAACATCATAAAAACTCTGTGTGCTCTGTGTCCTCTGTGGTGAATCTGTTCTTTCCTTCAGCCAACGCACGAACAGCGCCATGCTCGCCGCGCTCAGCAGACCGAGCTGGGCGTACATGCGCGTTTCCTGGCTGTAGTATACGGCGAAGGGACTGAGCGCCACCAGCAGCCCGGCGAGCCAGCCCGCGCCGCGCCCGAACAGGGTGCGCCCCAGCGCGGCGGCGAGGGCGACGGCGAGGACGCCTTGCAGCGCCGAGAGGAAGCGCAGGCCAAATTCGCTCTCCCCGGCGGCGGCGATCCAGGCTTTGAGCGCCAGGTAATAGCCCGGCGGGTGGATGTCGTGCCCGGCGGACTCGATCAGGTCGGCGGCGGATCGCTGGGCGAGGCGCAGGCTGTTGCCCTCGTCGTTCCACAGCGATTGGGCGTCCAGCCGGTGGACGCGCGTCCCGAAGGCGAGCAGGATCAGCAGGGCGAACAGCGCGAGCGTGACAGGGGCGCGGGGACGCATGGCCCGATCCCGGTGCGTCACAGCGCAGGGCGGCCCAGCCGGACGTAGATCGCGGCGAGGAGCACGATCGCGGCACCCAACGCGGCAAGCGCGCCGGTGATGGTCCACGGCAGGTGGTCGCGGGCGAACGGGTTGGCCGGCAGATCGGCGCGCTGCTCGCCGGTGATGTACGCCTTCAGCGCCTCGTAAACCGGCGTGGGCGTGAAGTCCGGCTCCACCATGCGGAAGTAATACCAGCTCTGCCCCTGGTTGGCGTCGCTGGCCGGTTTGAAATACCACCACGCGATCATCCCGATCCACGGCCATTCCTGCCGGGCGCGCTCGTAGGCCAGCGGCGCCCACGCGGCGGCCTCGTCCATCGTGGCGCGCCCATAGCGCTCCAGGTCGGCGATGGCGGGATCGTTCGGGACGGGGTTCCACCCGGCCTCGCTGATCCAGATCGGCTTGTGGGCGTCGCCGTTGGCGACCATCATGTCGCGGATCAGCAGGTGGCGCTGGTAGTTGATCGTCACCGGGCGCAGCCGCCGGTCGGTGGGGCCGCTCCACAGGCCGTAGCCCTGCACGCTCAGGATGTCGAAGCAGCGGCCCGCCCCGGCCTGGTACATGCGCTGCAGGTAGAGCAGGTCGTAGGCGTTGCGCCCGCTGAGATCGACCGTCGGCCCCAGCGCCCCGGTGATCACCACGATCGCCGGATCGACCGCTTTCAGCGCGTCGTAGGTGCGGCACAGCAGCTCGGTGTAGGCTTCGGCGTTGACCGTCTGCTCGCCCCATTCCGGGTACAGGTTCGGCTCGTTCCACACCTGGTAGTACTGGATGCGCCCCCGGTAGTGCTCGGCGACGGCCACCGCGAAATCGACGAAATCCTGAAAGTCGGCGGGCGGGGTGTAGGCGTTCTCCGTGCCCGGCGGCTGGCTCCAGGCGGGCGGCTGGCTGAGCCGCGCCATCACGCGGACGCCGTACTGCCCGGCCAGATCGACGATGTGGTCGTACTTGTCCCACGCGCTGATCGCGCCGTGTACGTCCAGGTTGCGCCGGTCGATGAAGTCGCCCTTGCCGTCGATCTCGATGTCTTCCCAGGTGAACTGCTGGCGAATCCAGCCGAAGCCCGCCTCGGCGATCATCTGCATCTGGCGCTCGCGTTTTTCCGGCTCGACTTCCTGCTCCAGAAACGTGTTGACGCCGTAGGGGTTGACGTCGGTGTGATCCATCCGCGCGCCGGGCTGCGTGTCCGGCTGGGCGCGGGTGTAGCGCATCAGGTACTGCCCGAAGCCGAGGATCTGCTGGGCGGGCGCCGTCTCGCCGGTGACGCCCCACAGGGTATCGTACACCAGCCCGTGATAGCGCAGGTCCAGGCCCAGCGCCGCCGCGCCGACCGCGATCACCACGAGCGCCACCGCCAGCGTGCGGGGCCGGAATCCGAAGGGCGTGCGGGGAGAAGAAGGTGTCGTTTCGCTCATGGCGGCGGATTATAGCGCAGGCGGGGGCAATTGCTAAATGGGGCCCGGCGCGGTAGTATCCCGCCGCTGGGAGCCGGACACGTGGGGCGGACGGATGCAAAGACTCACCCGAACTTCGACATTGTGGACTCTCTTCGCGCTGGCCGCCATCGTGGCGCTGGGCGCGGTCTTCCGCCTGGTGGACCTGACCGAAGCGCCGGTCGGCGGGCACGGCGACGTCGCCTGGGTGGGCATCAACGCGCTGGACTGGCTTGATCGCGGCGTGCGCCCGTTCTACGTGCGCGAGCTGTATTCGCCGGAGTTCCCGGTCGTGTACGTCGTCGGCATCCTGATCGAGCTGACCGGCGAGGTGAGCTTTCTGCCCTCGCGCCTGATGACCGCCGGATCGGGCCTGCTGCTGATCGCGCTGCTGTTCCCCGCGACGTGGTGGCTGCTCGACGGCTGGCCGGACGCGTCCCGCCGCCGGGCGAGCCTGCTGGCCGCGCTGTCGGCGGCGGTCAGCCTGCACGCGAGCTATCTCAGCCGCCTGGGGATGGAATCCCCGCCGTTCATGGCGGCGGTGGCGCTGCTCGTCTGGCTGACGGCCTGGGCGTGGCGGCGCGGCGGCTGGGGTCGCTGGGCGCTGGCCGGGGCGGCGCTGGCCCTGGCGCAGTACATCTACCTGCCCGCGCGCCTGCTACCGGTCGTGCTGGCGCTGTGGATCGGACACGCGGCCTGGGCGGAGCGCGACCGGCTGCGGGCCGAGTGGCGCGGCTGGCTGGTGATGGCGGGCGTCTCGTTCGTCCTCACGCTGCCCGCGCTGATCCTGTTCGTCGTCACGCCGGAAGCGTTCACCTCGCGCGCCGATGCGGGCACCGCCGCCACGGGCGGCTGGATCTGGAAATACGACACCGGCGCCGACGGCGGCCTGATCGTCGTGCTGGTCAAGAAGATCGGCCTGACGCTGGCTGCGTTCGGCATCCACTGGGACGGGCCCTACACGGTGATCGACCAGCCGATGCTGGCCCCGCTGTTCTTCGTCGGGCTGGCGGTGAGCATCGGCGCGCTGGTCCGCTGGCCGCGCCGGATCGCCTTCGCGTGGCCGTTCCTGGCGATCCCGGTCCTGCTGGTCACCGATTTGATCAGCGGGGCGGTGGTCGAGATTCACGCGCTGCACCAGATGGGCGTGCTGCCGTTCGCGTTCATCCTGTCCGGCGCCGGGCTCGCGATCCTGTGGGACGCGCTCGACGCGCGCCTGGCGAGCGCCGCCGGGCGGCGGGCGCTGGCGGCGGGTCTGCTGGCCGCCGCGATCGTGCCGTCCGCGATCGGGCTGGTCCGCTACCTGGATGAATTCATCCCGGCGCAGTATGCCGATCCCGAAACCGGCTGGCGGCACGAGCAGATCGACGTCGACCTGAGCCGCGCCATCCTCGCCCAGCCGGAGCGCGCCTACCTGCTGCCTTACGGCGAGTACGAGCGCTCGAACGTCGCGTTCCTGCTGTCGGACGTCTTTCGCCAGCGGCGCAGCGCCATCGACGCGGACGGGATGCTGAGCGTCCCGGCGCTGCCCGACGAGCTGGCCGTGGTGATCGCCGCCGACCCGTACCGCGCCCGGCACGATGCCCGCACCGCCCAGTTCGACCGGCGGCTGTGGGTGCTGCTGGCGGGCGACGAGGCGCTGCTGCTGCCCCCGCTGGCGGCGGAGCAGGTGGCCGCGCTGGACACGTTCATCGAGGCGGCAACGCCGGAAACGGTGATCGACCGCAGCGACACGCCGATCGGGACGCTCTACGCCGGGCCGACCCCGCGCGACTGGTTCGCCCCGCGCCCGGCCATCGACACCCCGCTCGACGCCGTTTTCGGCGCGGACGAGATCCGGCTGCGCGGCTACACGCTGCTCGACCCGGACCTGACGCCCGTCGCGGTCACGACGGTCACGCTGTTCTGGCAGGCCAACGGCGACCGCCCCGGCGAGGATTACGAGGTGTTCGCCCAGGTGTGGGACGACGCGGGGAACTCGATCGGCGGGGCGCACGACTTCCCCTACAGCGGCATGTACCGCTCGCGCATCTGGGAGCCGGGCGAGGTCGTCGCCACGCATCACTGGTTCGTCGTGCCGGACGAGCTGGCCCACGGGCGCTATACGCTGGTCGCCGGGCTGTACCGCCTGCTGGAAAACGAGCGCGTCCCGGTGACCGGGCCGGACGCCGACAGCGGGCTGCGCGTCGCGCGCGCGCCGGACCTGCGCTACCCGCTCCCGCCCGCCGAGATCGCGCCCGGCGCGCCGCCGCCCTGGCCGCTGCGCTTCGGCGAGTTCTTCGCCGTGGCCGGGCTGGACGTGGCGCTGGACGGCGCGCCGCTGCCGGTCGGGGAGACGTGGGAGGCCGCGCCCGGCCAGACGCTGGCGCTCGACGTCACGTGGGAGACGCTCGCCCGCCCGCCGGTCGATTATTCGCTGTTCGTACACCTGAGCGCCGAGGACGACGCGCCGCCGCTCGCCCAGACGGATCACCTGCTCGGCGGGACGTACCCGACCGGAGCATGGCGCGCCGGCGACCGGATGGCGGACGCGGTCGCGCTGGCGCTGCCCGGCGATCTGCCGCCGGGGACGTACACCGTCTGGCTGGGCGTGTACACGTGGCAGACCGGCGACCGCCTGGCGCCGCTGGTCGCCGGCAGCCCGCAGCCGGACGGTCGTCTGCGGCTGGGGGCGGTGCGCGTGCGCTGAAAGGCCATTCGAGAAGTGGTAGTGGTGAACAATTGACTGATGGCGGCTGCTCAACTGCCCCCCATCCCCTGGCCCCTTCCCCCACGCCAAGCGGAGGGAAGGGGAAAAACCTCCTTCCCCACCTTGTGGGGGAAGGATTGAGGATGGGGGCAAAACAGGCATCAGTCAAGACTTCGCCACTATCCCAGGGCCAAAAAAGCCGGGACGAGTCCCCCCTCCCGGCCAAAAAGCGAAGCCGCGCCCGGCTCACGACCCGGCTTCGGCCACGGTCAGCGTTTGCAGCATGCCGTCGTACACGCGCGTGAACAGATCCCAGCCGTATTTCCCGGTCGTGTCGAGCTGGAGCACGATCGCGCGCCCGTCCGGCAGCTCGAACGCGCCGATCGTCGTGTTGCGCTGCGGGTCCTGCCCGGCGTCCAGCATCACGCCGATGGTGCCTTCCAACGCCCCGGCGTTCCACGCCGCCATTTCGGGATCGACCAGATCGGCCAGCGCGGCGTCCACCGATTCGGCGAAATACACCTGGAACGACGCCTGTTCCTCGAAGCGGTAATTCTCGGATGGCGTGATCGCGATCAGCGCGTCCCCGCCCGCCTCATCCCCCACCGCCGCGACGAAATAGCGGCTGGGGTAGTTGATGCTCACGCCCTCGAAGCTCGCCTCGCCGTCGAGAGGCATGTCCAGCGGCGCCGGGCACTCTTCGCTGTCCGGATCGCTGCACCCCGGAAGCTGCCGGTCGTCGCCCGCGCCGCCGCCGGGGCCGGTCGCCAGGTCCGGCCCGCCGCCCAGGTCCGGCGCCGCGTTGAGGCTCAGGCTGCCGGTCGATTCGGTGGCTTCGGCGGTCGCCTCTTCGGTTGGGGCGGCGCTGTCCCCGTTGCCGTCATCGTCATCGCCGCCGCATGCCGCCAGGGCCAGCGCGAGCGCTGCGAAAATGACCAGGAGCGTTCGTTTCTTCATCATCCAGACTCCACTTCCAAACCCGATACAACCACGTCATGAGTCTACCCAAACCACGCGCGGAGCGGCAACCCCGCTTTGTGGATTGTTTCACAGATGACTTATACTAGGGGTATGGGTGGGGCGGTGCTGCCCCGCTGTCTATCGCACGCATTGCTGGCCTCCGCTTGTTCAGCGAGGAGGGAATGATGCCAGAGGACACCGTATCTTGCACGCAGCCGACGCGAGGACCGCTCACACAGGCGCCCCCGGCAGATGCTGCGCCCGAACCATCACCGAAGGAGGATGTTCGCATGATCGCACGAGTGGGCAAAGAGGCCCCCGATTTCGAAGCTATGGCGTTTGTCGGCGGCGGGTTCAAGCCGGTCAAACTGTCGGATTATAAAGGCGAGTGGATCCTGTTGTGTTTCTATCCGGGTGATTTCACTTTCGTTTGACCGACCGAGCTAGCGGCAGTTGCCGCCAAATACTCCGAGCTCCAGGCGCTGGGCGTGCAGATCCTCTCGGCCAGCACCGACAGCCATTTCACCCATAAAATCTGGCAAGAAGAAGAACTTTCGAAGATGATCCCCGGCGGTGTGCCCTGGCCCATGCTCTCCGATTCCGGCGGGCGGATCGGGTCGGTGTACGGCGTCTACGACGAAGAAGGCGGCGTGGACATCCGCGGGCGTTTCCTGATCGATCCGGACGGCGTGATCCAGGCGATGGAAGTCATGACGCCGCCGGTCGGGCGCAACATCGGCGAGTTGATCCGGCAGGTGAAAGCCTTCCAGCACGTGCGCGCCACCGGCGAGGTGACCCCCGCGGGCTGGCAGCCCGGCAAGCCGACTCTCAAGCCCGGCCCCGACCTCGTCGGCAAGGTGTGGCAGGTGTGGAAGCCTGACTTGGCGTCCGAAACGAGCTAAATTACAATGGGGGTCGGACCCCCACCAGGCCGTGATGACGGGCTGATCTGCACGGTCAGCCCGTTTTTTGTTGGGTCGTGCCCGGCACTCGAAAGGACACGCACACATGCAATTCGGCGAAATGGACGCTCTGGCGCTGGTTGGGATCATCATCCTGTGGGCGTTCTTCCTGGGGCAGATCTTCCGGTTGATCGGCATCCCCCAGGTCGTCGGGTACATCGTGGCCGGGGCCCTGCTCGGCCCTTCGTTCTTGAAAATCGTGCCCGAACAGCTCAGCAACAGCATGGACTTCATCACCGAGCTGGCGCTGGGCCTGATCGGGTTCGACATGGGCGAGCACCTGCGCTTTGCCGAGCTGCGCAAGCTGGGCAAGAGCATCATCACGATCGTGGTGCTGCAGGCGGCGGGCGCGTTCGCGCTGGTCGCGGCGGGCACCCTGCTGGTGACCGGATCGACGCCGACCGCGCTCATTTTCGGCGCGCTGGCGATGGCGACCGCGCCCGCCGCCACCGTCGACGTGCTGGCCGAGTACGGCGCGGAGGGGCCGCTCACCACGACGCTGCTGGCCGTCGTCGGGATCGACGACGCGCTGACCCTGCTGGCCTACAGCGTGGCCGCGTCGGTGGTCGAATCCATGCTGATCGGCGAGCACGTGTCGCTGGTGGAGATGTTCGAGCTGCCTTTCGTGGAGATCGGCGGATCGCTGCTGGTGGGGGTAGCGTTCGGCCTGTTCCTGAACGCGTTCATGAGCCACATCCTGCACCACCACGACCCGCAGCACCGCCAGCACGACGCGATGGCGGTGTCGATTGGGCTGGTGCTGGTTTGCGCCGGGCTGTCGCACATGCTCGAACTGTCGCTCATCCTCACGACGATGACGATGGGGATCGTGATCGTGAACACCAATCCCCACAACGGCCACTACATCCGCTTCACGATCGAGCACGCCGGGCCGGTGATCTATGTGCTGTTCTTCGCGCTGGTGGGCGCGGGGCTGCATGTGGATACGCTGCCCGAAATGGGGCTGTTGGGGCTGTCCTACATCGTCCTGCGCGTGATCGGCAAATACGGCGGCGCGTGGCTGGACGGCCTGCTCTCCAGGTCGCTGCCGCAGGTGCGCAACTACCTGGGGCTGGCGCTGCTGTCGCAGGCCGGGGTGGCGATCGGGCTGGCCCTGAACGCCAGCCATCGATTCGCCGGTCTGGGGCCGGAGGGCGCCGACCTGGCGCGGCTGGTGATCAACGTGGTCACCGCGACGACGTTCGTCGTCCAACTGGCGGGGCCGGTATTGGTCAAGGTGGCGATCGGCAGAGCGGGCGAGATCGGCAAGGCGGTCGACGAGACGCTGCTGCCCGATTTCGACGCGTGATCTCCCGCTCACCCGGCGGGAGGGGTGAAATGTGGTATGCTTATACTGAGGTCAGGTCCGATCTCCACGCTTCCCCACGCTTCCCGTTCGTTTCAATCACACACACTTTGAGCTAAGGAGAACACGTATGTTGAGGTTCCTGGCCGGTATCTTCGTGATACTGCACGGCCTGGTTCACCTGTGGTATGTCACGCTGAGCGCCCGCCTCGTCGAGTACAAGCCTGATATGGGCTGGACCGGCGAGTCGTGGCTGCTGACCGGACCGATCGGCGATTCGGCGACGCGCGCGCTGGCGAGCGGCCTGTACGTCCTGGCGACCGTCGGCTTCGTCGCCGGGGGAATCGGCCTGCTCGCCCGGCAGGACTGGCGGGGCGCGGTCGTGGCCGGGTCGGCGGTATTTTCTACCGTGATCATCGTCCTGTTCTGGGACGGTAACACGAGCATGCTGGTCCAGAAGGGGCTGATCGGCCTGCTCATCAACCTGGGGGTTCTGGTGGCGCTGTTCGCGCTCAAATAACCGGCCCCGGCGGCGGAAATGTGTGGGCATGAGGCCGCGCGTGCGTATAATCTCCGCAGGAGCACGCCATGCACACCTTTTTCTCGCTGCCACCTGCCCACCGCTTCACCCGCGGCTGGTGGGTCCGCACGCTGTCGATCAACGCGGCCATCGTCGTCGCCGCGTTTGGGTTGATCCAGCTCGTCCCGGTCGGGCGCGACAACCCGCCCACCCTGCGCGAGCCGGCGTGGGACGCGCCGCAAACGCGCGAGCTGGCGGTGGGCGCGTGCTTCGACTGTCACAGCAACGAAACCGCCTGGCCGTGGTACGCGCGCGTCGCGCCCGTCTCGTGGGTGATCGGGTATGACGTGGTCGAGGGCCGCGAGGCGCTCAACTTCTCCGAGTGGGACCGGCACACCCGCTCCGAGACGGTCGACCCGGACGATCCCTTCCCGCCCAAAACGCTCAGCGAGCGCATCGAAGACGAGATCCGGGACGGGACCATGCCGCCCGGCACGTACCAGTTGATGCACCCGGAAGCGCGGTTGAGCGAGGCCGAAAAGGAAGCGCTGATCGCCGGGCTGATCGCCACCGTCCGGCAGAGCCAGGACGCCCCGCCCGCCGAGTAATTTAATGAGCACAATTTGACGAGGCACTCATGACCTATCACGACCTGCTCGCCGCCGCGCAGCAGAACCCCGCGGGGGCCGATTTCCACACGCTGCGCATGGCCTACGCACGCTCGGAGGCGTACGCCCCGTACAGTCACGACGTCGAGGCGGTCGAGGCGCTGCGCGAGGCGCTGCCCGCCGCCGACTTCGACGCCGCGCTGGCGGCTATCGCCCGCTTGCTGGAGGCGAGCTACCTGGACATCGAGGCGCACATCGCGGCGGACTACGTCTACACGCGGCTGAACCAGCCCGACCGCTCGGCCTACCATCGCGGGTTTGCCCAGGGGCTGCTCGGCGCGATTTACCACACCGGGGATGGGCGGGCATTCGATACGGCGTTCATCGTCCTCGCCATCCCGGAGGAATACACCGTGCTGCGCATGATGGGGCTGCGGCCCGGCGGGCAGGCGCTGATCGAGCACGAGGGGCACTGGTTCGACGTGATCGACGCCACCCACGCGCAAACCGGCGTCCCGGCGAAGGTCCACTTCAACATCGATATCCCGCACGCGTGGCTGCAGCACCACGGGCCGGGGCACGATCACGGCGCAGCATAGCGCGCGGACGACGGCAACGCCCGCCGGACCACCTGCTTGAATCGCCCCGTAAACGGACGTACTATTCAAGAAAGGCGGCCATCGCCCGGCAGATTAACAGGAGGGGCTATGAACAGGCGTATGCTGGTCGTGTTCGTGGGGATTGTCCTTGTGCTTCACGGGTCACTGCTGGCCGGCCCGCCCGTCTCCCAGGCGCAGCCGGATTCCACTCCCTTCCGCATCGATTTCCTGACCGGGACGGACGGCACCGACAACACGCTGGTCATCGAGCTGTTCGGCCCGGAGGCCCCAGAGCCGTTCTGGCGGGTGACCGTCGCTGAGGGCCCCGGCGATCTCCAGCCCGGCCAGCTCAACAGCTACACCTTCCCGATTCCGGTGACGTTTTGCGACGTGGTCCAGGTGCACGTGCTCAAACCGGCGAACATCCTGGCCGGTGACGATGCCTGGGACATCCGCGAGTTTTACGTGTACGTGGACGATACCCAGGTCGCGTTCGACCGGGTCGCCTACGAGGTCTTTTCGCCGTTCACGACCACGCACTGGCCGATCAACGTCAACTGGCAGGGCACCGAGGCGTACCAATCGCGCTGCGGAGTCGCGGCGCTGCCCTCCATCACCGGCGAGCTAATCCCGGTGGCGCCGGGGGCGTTCTCGGTGATCAACACGCCGGCCTTCATCCTGCCGCCGTTGGATTTCAACGCCATGTCGGTCGCCGCACCGACGGCGGTCCCCAGCCCGCCCGCCCCGGCCCAGGCGATCACGTGCCCCGGCTTTCTGCCGTCGCGCCTGCAGATCAATCACCAGGGGCGCGTGCTCCCCGGCGCGGCCAACAACCTGCGCAGCGCGCCCACGACCAACAGCCAACTGCTCGGCCAGCTTCCGGGTGGGAGCGTGTTCAGCGTGTTGGAAGGGCCAAGCTGCGACCAGGCCGGGATCGCGTGGTGGCGCGTCTCATTCCAGAGCCTGACCGGGTGGACGGGCGAGGGCCAGGGGGACACCTACTGGGTGGAACCGGTGCCCTAGATCGCCTGATAACCGGGCACAGGAGCGCGGCGACCTGCCCAGCGATCTACGGCCCGTGGCGGCGAATGGCCTCGGACACGTCAGCGTTGAAGACGAGGTCCTCGACGGTGAAGACGACCCAGGGCGTGCCCTCGTCTTCCCAGGTCACGGACATCACGCGAGGGAGCGTCAGGCCGTGGAAGCTGCCCCATTCGCTCGCCTCGCAGATCCAGCGGATTTTCTCGCCGTCCTTGTCCTTGTAGCGCATGGCTTCCATGGTGGTCAGCAGGCCGGTGTCCGGGTCGAAGTGGACGGTGAACGAGTCTTCGCCGTCCTCGAACGGCACGACGAGGCGGGCGGTCGTGTCGTCGATCGCTTCCCAGCGGACGCGCGGATCGGTGAGGAAGATCGACGGCAGGGCCATCGACTCGCCCCACAGGCCCAGGTTGGCGGCCTGGTTGACTTTCGGCTCGTTCTCGACCGTGCCGAAGGGCAGTTCCAGCCGGCTGTTGCCGTCCAGGTAAAACTCGTTGACCTTCATCAGCGTCTGGCCGAAGAGGGTCAGCTCGATGTAGTGGCGGTAATTCTGCCCGGCCTCGTGAATGAACCGGTAGCGCGCCGGGAACGTGATCCCGCCGAAGCGCATCTTGGCCGGGCCGGTGAGCACCGCCGACTCGATCACCGGGATCGACTCCCCGGCGACGGCCCGGTAAAAGCGCGCGACCGGCGCGGGCAGGTCGTCCGGCAGCGGGACAGTCTGGTCCAGCGTGGTGTCGGCGGGATAGGCGGGCAGCGGGTCCGGCGTCACTTTGAGGCCGATCCAGCCCACGAGCGCTATGACGAGCGCCAGCGCGATCAGCACGAGGGCGAGGACTGCGATCATTTTGCCGATCCTTTTCATCTTGGCTTTCCTCGATTCTACAGCACGAACGTGGCGCACGAACTGCCTCCCCCCTGCCGGCTGAAAGCCGGAGCCCCTCGCCGGGGCGAGGGGCCGCAACCGACGGTTGCCAGGGGGGAGGCGCGGGTCAGATCGTCGCCCGGCCCGCCGTGCGCGAGGAGAGCATAATCACCAACGCCGCAAAGAGCAAGATCGCCCCCAGCGGTCCCGCCACGTCGAGCAGCGACTCGCCCTTGATCATCACGTCGCGCAGCGCCTGGTTGGCGTAGGTCAGCGGCATCAGCTTCGACAGCGGCTGGAGCCAGCGCGGCATGTCCTCGATCTGCCAGATCACGCCGCCGAGCAGCCCCTGCGACACGACGACCAGCGGCACGAACTGGAGCACCTGGAACTCGTTCTGCGCGAACGTGCTCAGGAAGATGCCCAGGTTCACCGACACGGCGACCAGCAGCACCTCCACGACGAAGATGTTGAGCAGGTTGCCCGCGTAGTGGATGTCCAGCACGAACACCGTGAACAGCAGCGTGATCGCGCCCTGGATGAGGCCGAACAGCAAAAAGCCGCCCATGTAGCCCAGGATAATCTCGTGCGCGCGGATGGGCGTCGCCTGGAGCCGCTCGAGCGTCCCGGCCAGGCGCTCGCGCAGGAACGAGACGCACGTCAGCAGGAAGACAAAGAAAAACACGAGGAAACCGATCAGCGCCGGGGCCATGTAGTCGAGCGTGTCGTATTCCGGCCCGCTGTGGATGTAGCGCGCGTCGATCGTCGCCGTCAGTTCCGGGAGGTCGCTGGCCGTCGGGCTCGACGCCACCAGCACGAAGTTGTTGGCCGCCTGGAGCGCCACGCGCTCGAAGATCGTCCGCAGCCGGTCCGAGATCATCGGGTTGGAGCCTTCGAAGGTCACGCGCAGCGCCAGGTGCCGCGTCTGCGTGACCTGCGTCGTGAAGTCCGGCCCGACCATGATCACCGCGTCCGCGCTGCCATCCTGCAGGCGGCGATCGGCCTCGCTGGCCGTCATCACCTCGGCCTCGAATTCCTCGAAGCCGCCCAACACCTCGGCCAGCCGGTCGCCCAGGTTGACGGCGCGGCCCACCAGCGTCACGCCCTGGTCGTCGTTGACGATCCCGACGACGAGCTTCCCCGGCTCGGCCCGGATCAGAATCCCCAGGAAGCTGAGCAGAATCACTGGCACGACGACGATCAGCGCCAGCGTCCGGCGGTCGGCCATCATCTGCTGGACCACGCGCCGGGCCAGGATCAGGGTACGGTTAGTGCTCATTGTTGCTGACTCCTCTCTGCTCGGCGAAAACCAGGAACGCCTCTTCGACGGTGTCGCAGCCCGCCTGCTCGCGCAGCGCCGCAGCGGTGCCCTCGGCGATGAGCTGCCCGCCCCGCACAAACCCCAGCCGGTCGCAGCGCTCGGCCTCGTCCATCACGTGACTGGAGACGATCAGCGTGATCCCTCGCTCGGTCATGGCGCGAAAGTGCGCCCAGAACTGGACGCGAAGCTGCGGGTCGACGCCGACGGTCGGCTCGTCGAGCAGGATCACGTCCGGCTGGTGGGCCATCACGCTTGCCAGCGAAACGCGCTGGCGCATCCCGCCGGACAGCGTCGCTACCCGGCTGTCGCGCCGCTGCGAGAGGTCCACGAACGCGATCGCGGCGTCGATGGCGTCCCGGTCGCGGCAGCCCATCAGCCCGGCGAAAAAGGCCACGTTCTGGAACACCGTCAGCTCGTCGTACAGCGCCGACGCCTGGGTCATGTAGCCCACGCGCGCCAGGATGTTTTTGTCCGGCATCGCGTGGCCCAGCACCGTCACGCTGCCCGAGTCGGGCGCCAGCAGGCCGACGATCGTCCGGATCAGCGTGCTCTTCCCGGCGCCATTCGGCCCCAGCAGGCCATAGATCTCGCCCCGGTGCGCTTTGAGAGTCAGCCCCTCGAGCGCGTGGACGGTCCCGAACCGCTTGTGAACTTCGTGCACTTCGACAGCGTAGCCGGTCATGACTCGGTCCTTTCTGACGCGGAAAGGCCGCCCGGCGCCGCCAGCCCGTCCAGCAGCGCATCGACCAGCAGCGCGCTCCACTCCGCGCGGGAATAGGCGCCGAAGATGCTGCGCGGCGCGAGCTGTTCGGTGACGAGGAACCCGAGCACGAGGCTCGCCATCAGGCGCATGAGCACGAGCGGGTCGGTGGGCTTGAGGCCGGGCAGGGTCTGCACCCGGTTGAGCACCGCAAACATCCGGGGAAACAATTCGTCTGTCAGCAGCTCCTGCACGTTCCGCCCCTCGAACTCGCGCATGTCGATCTGCACCAGTTGGATGAAATCGTAGTGGCGCGGCATGACCTCAAACACGGCCCCCAGCGCGGCCCGCATGAAGTCCGGCGCCGTCTCGGCGCGGCTGAACGCCTCGTCGAAGATGGCGAACAGCTCGCCGTAAGGGTTCTGTTCCTCGATCAGCGCCTTGAAGATCGCCTCTTTGGTCGGGAAGTGGTTGTACAACCCGGCCACGGCGCGGCCACCGGCCTCCTGCGCGATGGCGCGCATGCTGGTGCCGTTGAAGCCCTGGCTGATGAACAGCCGCCGGGCCGCGCTCAGGATCTCGGCGCGGGTGTGGTCGCCCCTGGTGGGGAATTCGGTCATCCTTTCCTCCGTGAGTGACATGAACGATTGTTCATATTCCGGCACATTAAAAATGAACGAGCGTTCGTTCACATCCAGTATACACCCTGCCCGGCAGATGTCAAGCGGTTAGTCTTGCCCCACCTGCGAGGCATCCCCTATACTGAAAACAGGCTATCGCAACGCGCGGCACGGGAGGGCGCACATGGGAATGCTGATAGTGCTGGCGGTGATCGCCGGCGGGATGGCGCTCGTGGGGTGGCTGTTGGCGCAGGATCGCCCCAAGCAAAAACGCCGCCCGGCGCGGCGGCGCGATTACGTCGTCTACGAGGACGACACCGGCGTCGAGACGCCGTTGGGCCTGGTGGACGATCCCGAAGACGAGTGGATCGAGTGGGCCATCATGGACGACATGCTCGACGACGGCGACGGGGATGGCTGGTGGTGAACGGCAGCCCGCGGCTCACACCGCGCGGACCATCACGACCCGCCCCGCCGGATCCAGCCCGGCGCGGGTTTCGTGCGCGACGATGGCCCGCAGGCCAGGCGTCCACGCGGACGGCGGCAGGACCTCGAACCCGAGCCGCCGGTAGAACGGCGCGTTCCAGGGGATGTCGCGCTCGGTGGTGAGCGTGACTGCGGGCAGGCCCGCGGCAGCGGCCCACGCGCACACCCGCTCGACCAGCGCCCGGCCCAGGCCGCGCCGCCCGTGGTCGGGATGCACGTCGATCTCGTCCAGGTGGGCGCGCCCGTCCACGATCGACGACACCGCGAACCCCACCGGGCGATCATCCGCGTCCGCCGCCACCCACAGCCGCCCCGCAGCCAGCGCCGCGCGCAGCGTCTCCGGCGGCGTCGCGCCGGCGAGCAGGTCTTCGTCCCACCCCCAGGCGGCGAACAACTGGCTGGCAGCGCGCTCGATGCCGGGCAGGGCGTCGATGTCGTCCGCGCGCGCCGGGCGAATGGTGTAACCGCCTTCCACGTGATCGCCTCCTCGCCGCCGCTCGTCCAGCGCCCGGCGCATCACGATGACGGCGTGTTCGCGCGCGCCGAAGCGTCTCGGTTCGGTGACGCGGACGGCGGCAAACCCCACGCGCTCCCAAAATCGCCGGGCGCCCGCGTTGGCCTCGACCACGCCCAGGCCCAGCGCCGTCGCGCCCCGCTCGCCCGCATATGCCTCGAACGCGCGATAGAGCCGCGCGCCCAGGCCGCGGCCTCGCCACGCGGGATCGAGCAGCATCAGCCCGATCCACCACGCGCCGGGATCCGGGTAGTCGCGCATTCCTTCCAGCACCGCGATCAGCGCGCCCGATGGATCGAACAGGCCGATCACGAATTTAGCCTCCGGCGGGTGGCCCGGCGGCCCGTCGGCGAACACCTCGCGGGCGGCATCCGGCCCGGGATCCTGTCCGTCAACCAGCCGCGCATAGTCCGCGCCCCGTTCGAGCAGCGCCTGGAGCGCCGAGCGATGGATTGCGTCATCCAGGGCAATGGCTTTCAGGGTGCCCACCCGGAATAATGCCACCATGCACCGCTTCCTTGAATAATGAAATCCGGTGTGATTTCCAGCACCGTGATTCTGTTTGTATCGTCAAGCAGACGACATCACTCATTTTTCATCCGTACTGGATGATGCTCAAATACGCTTGTGTCGGCATTATACTCTGCATATAGTTAAAAGTACCTGCCAAAATTGATTTAGGAAACCGCATGAAAAGAGAAAATATCCCTACTTTTGACGCACTCATGAACCCCTTGATTCAAGCTCTAAAAAGCTTGGGGGGATCCGGAACAGTCGAAGAAATTGATGCTAAAGTTGCTGAGATCGCCGGGCTAACTGACGAACAGCTTCAAGTACTCCACGACCCGGAAAAAAGTGGACAGACTGAGGTGGAATACAGGCTTGCATGGACTCGAACCTACTTGAAGAAATACGGAGTTCTCGAAAACTCAAGTCGAGGAGTCTGGGCATTGACCTCAAAGGGATCTCAGCTTGAGAAAGTTAATCCGCAGACCGTCAAACGATTTGTCCGAGAGCAAGATAGACTCAAGCGTGATGTCCCTGGAGAAGGCAAAGCTCTCGAAGATGATACGGAACTAACCTGGCGCAATGAATTACTGTCTACTCTTCAAAAGATGCCCGCCGACGCGTTTGAACGGCTAACACAGCGCATCCTGCGCGAGTCCGGTTTTATACAGGTTGAAGTCACGGGTTGGAGTGGGGATGGTGGCATAGATGGTAAAGGTATCATGCGCCTGGGCGGGCTGTTGAGCTTTCACGTCATCTTCCAGTGCAAACGATACAAGGACACCGTTTCGTCCAGTCAAGTACGCGATTTTCGCGGTGCGATGGTAGGAAGGGCCGACAAAGGACTGCTGATCACAACAGGGAACTTCACGAGAGATGCATTGCAGGAAGCAACTCGGGATGGGGCTCCGGCAATTGATCTCATCGATGGCGACAAGTTGATCGATCTGTTACGCGATCTTGGGTTAGGTGTTAGTGTCAAAAAAGTTGAAGTAGAGCAGATCACGATTGACCATGATTGGTTTTTGGGCGTGTAAATTCCGGGTCTTCTTGGCATAGGAAAAAACCTCGTGCCCCTCACCATTCACGACCTGCACCCCTGGGACCTATCCCCCGCCGACGCGATCCGGCTGCAGAGCGAGCTGGCGGCCCAGGTCGTCACCGACCAGCCGCTGCCCCTGGACGCGATCCGGCTGGTGGGCGGCGTGGATGTGAGCGTCAAAGACGGCACCAGCCGGGCGGCGGTCGTGATCCTGCGCTATCCCCAGCTCGACGTGATCGAAGCCGCGACCGCCGAGCGCCCGACCGTCTTCCCCTACATCCCCGGCCTGCTGTCGTTCCGCGAGGGTCGCGTGATCCTGGACGCCATGCGCCGCCTGTCCACCGCGCCGGACGTGTTCATCTTCGACGGGCAGGGCATCGCCCACCCGCGCCGGATCGGAATCGCCAGCCACATCGGGCTGTTCCTCGACGTGCCGACGGTGGGCTGCGCCAAAAAACGGCTGAGCGGCGCCCACACCGTCCCGCCCGCCGGCAAAGGGAGCTGGCTGCCGCTGGTCGACCGGGGCGACACGATCGGCGTCGTGCTGCGCACGCGGACGAACGTCAAGCCGGTGTACGTCTCGGTCGGGCACCGCGCCACGCTGGACACGGCCCGCGAGCTGGTCCTGCGCTGCACCACGCGCTACCGCCTGCCGGAGCCAACCCGCACCGCGCACAACACGGCGGGGACGCCCCCCGACGCGTCGCAACTGCCGCTGCTCTAGTACGCCGTGCAGATCACGACGCCCTGCTCCGCCGGACGGCAGCCGGGCGGTTCGCGGTAAGGCGCGGCGGTCACGGTGTGCGCGACGGCGTTGTTGGCCGGGTCGAGGTCCGGCTCCTGCGCGGTGACGCTCGCCGCCACCGTGAAGGCCGCCCCGGTCGTGCCCGGTCCCAGCACCGCCCTGATCGTCGCCGTGGCCCCGGCGCCGGGGTCCAGCGCGCCGAGGTCGCAGGCCACGCCCCCGCCCGACAGCGCGCAGCCGCCCCCCTGGCTGGCCGACGCGGACTCGAACGACAGCGCCACGGGCAGTGTCACGTCCAGGCCGATCCCGGCGGCGCGGTCCGGCCCGGCATTCGTCACCGTGAAGACCAGATCGAGCCCCTGCCCCTCGACCGGCAGCGCGGGCACGTGCGCCGCCGCCAGCGCGAGATCGACGCCCGGCGTGACCCGGTAGGCGTACACGGCTCCCGTGTCCGGCGCGCCGACCAACAGCCGCCCGTCCGCGAGCGCCACCGCCGCGTCAAACGCCGCCGATTCACCCGGCCCGGCCAGCCGGGCGCCGCTCGACCATGTGCCCCCGCTGCGCGTGTAGAGGTAAGCCGTGCCCGCCGCAGTCCCGACCAACAGGCTGTCGCCATCGAGGGCCACAGCCCGCCCGAAATGCCGCCCCAGTGCGTCCTGCCAGGCGCTGACCTCCGGCTGGAGCCGGGCCTGCTGGGCCCACGCCGCGCCATCCCACGCGAACACGTACGCCGCGCCGGCGCCGGCGTGCTCCTCCTCATCGACGAACTGCGAGTCGCCCGGTGAGCCGGCCACGAGAGTATCGCCATCCAGGGACAGCGCCGCGCCGAAATTCAGCGCCCCGATGTAACCGGGCACAACCGGTGACACGAGGCTCCAGGCCGCCCCGCCGCCGGTGAACGCGGTGACGGCGCTGCCCGCCCAGTCTTCGCCAACGGCCAGCCGCTCCCCCGCCAGCGCCAGCGAGGAACCGAATTTGTCGCCGGTCGCCGGCGCGGGATTAGGAATGACCGCCGCTTGGGTCCACACCGCGCCCGCGCGCACGAAGATCGTGACCGCGCCGCAGTTGTCGTAGACGGAACAATCTCGCCCCGGCGCGGCAACGGCTGCCGTATCGCCGTCCAGGGCCACGGCCCGCCCAAACGCGTCGAACGTGTTGGGATCGCCGGCGGTCAGCGTGGCTTGCAGGCTCCAGGCCGCCCCGGCGCGCACGAACACGTAGGCCGCCCCGGCGTCGTTTTCCGCCACGTGATCGACCCCCGGCGCGCCCACCAGGATCGTATCGCCGCTGATCGCGACGGCGCGCCCAAACTCGTCGCCATCCGCCGGCGAAGGGGGCACGATCTTCGCCTGTTCGATCCAGGCGCTGCCGTCCCACACCAGGACGTACACCGCCCCGCCGGAAACGCCCGGCGCCCCGACGATCGCGGTGTCGCCGTCGATTGCAATGGCCGACCCAAACCTGGCAAGCGCCCCCGCGTCCGAGACGGTCACCGGGACGGGCGCCGTCACCAGCGGTGGCGCGGGCGCGCCATCCTGAGCGAATGTCCCCCCGGACATCCCCAACCAAGACAGTATTCCCAACAACAGACCGATCCGGCGCACGTATCCCCCTTTCGCGGCTGAACCTGTTTCCAGCATACTTGAAACCGGCGGCGAGGCGCAGCGCGCAATTGTGAATTTTTCCCGAAAAACCGGCGCGTGGCGCGCGCCGGGCCGCCGCTGCGCCGCTTCTGCACCTTGCGCCGGGATGTGCGGTACAATAGCCGCCATCGACCGGAAACCGGTGAGTGATACCCTTATGAACGATCTGTCCGGCTCGGCTCTGGGCCCGTACCAACTCAAAACGATCATCGGCAAAGGCGGCATGGCGACCGTCTACCGCGCGTACCAGCCCAGCATGGATCGCGACGTCGCGATCAAGATTCTGGCGCCCGATCTCACCCACGACCCGGAGTTCATCGCGCGGTTCGAGCGCGAGGCGCAGATCATCGCCGGGCTGCAGCACCCGAACATCCTGACCGTGTACGACTTCGGGCGCGCGAACGGGCTGATGTACCTCGTCATGCGGCTGATGGAAGGCGGCAACCTGGCCCGCGAGCTGAAGCGCGGCGCGATGGGGCCGGAGCGGGCGCTCCGGCTGGCGCGGCAGATTGCCGCGGCGCTCGACCACGCCCACCGGCGGGGAATCGTCCACCGCGACCTGAAGCCGACCAACGTGCTGCTCGACGACCAGGACAACGCCTACCTGACCGACTTCGGCATCGCCAAGATGATCACCGGCACGCCCGCCGCCGGGCTGACCATGACCGGCACCGTGATGGGCACGCCGACCTACATGGCGCCCGAACAGTGGCGCTCGGAGCCGGTCGACGGGCGCACCGACGTCTACGCGCTGGGCATCATCCTGTACCAGATGCTGGTCGGCCAGGTGCCGTTTCACGCCGAAACGCCGCACGGCCTGATGTACCAGCACCTGGACGCCAAACCGCCCGCGCCGCGCTCCGTCCGGCCCGACCTGCCGCCGTCGCTGGAGCCGGTGCTGGGCAAAGCCCTGGCGAAACACCGGGACAACCGCTACGCGTCCGCGTCCGACGTCGTGCGCGACCTGGAGCACGTCTTCCAGTCGCCGCAGCGCCTGCCCGAAGAGAGCCGCATCGACCTGCCGCCTGCCCGCCCGCCCCGCACGCTCGACGACGATCTGCACGACGAGATGGTCGAGGACGAGCTGCTGGCGATGGCCGGCGAAGACGAGGGCGCCGACCTGGACGCCACGCTGCCGCCCACCGCGCCCCAACCGACCTACGATCCGCCCCAGCCGACCATCCAATCGCCGGTGCGCGTCGCGCCGCCGCCCCCCTACCAGCCGCCGATCCAGGGGCCGCAGCCCGGCTCGACCCCGCCGCCGCAGTGGCCGGGCGGCGTCTACACCGGGCCCGTATCGGAGTCGGTCGAGCCGTACCGCGAACCGGCACGGGGCGAGAACCCCGTCGGCGGCATCTGGATGGTCATTGCCGTGGCGCTCAGCCTGATCGCCATCATCGCGATTGCCGTGCTGGGGATGGTGCTGCTCTCCGGCGACGAGACGCCCGCCGAGCCAACCGCCCCGCCCACCCAGACCGGCGTGCCCACCCCGACGACCGACCCGGCGCTGCGGCCCAATGTGTTCATCACCGCGCCCTACGACAATGCTGCCGTCGAGCTGGGCGGCGCGGTGCAGATCGAGTTCAACGCCAGCGCCCAAGGGGGCGTGACGCGCGTCGAGCTGAGGCGCTTCGGGCAGGTGCTGGACGTCATCGAGGCGGGCAGCGTGCCCACGTTCCAGGGGTGGTTCACATACTATCCCGACAGCACCGGCCCGCACACGCTGGAGATCGTCGCGCGCAGCGGCGACGTGGAGAGCCTGCCGGCGCGCCTGACGATTCAGGTTCGCTGAGTCAGGAGAGGCCCAGCGCCGAGAGGGCGAGGATTCCGGCCACGCTGAGCGCGCCAACGGCTAGCGAGGCCGCGAGACCGGCATAGAACGGCTTGAGGCCCAGGCCGCGAAGCTGCTGGAAGCTGGTCCCCAGCCCGACGCCCGCCATCGCCATCGCCAGGAAGTTCTCGGCCCAGGTCTGGATCGCGCCCGTCAGCGACTCCCAGCTCGCGGCGTCGAGCGCGCCGAATGCCGCCCCGGCGTCGAGCGTGGCGTCGCCCACGCTGCGCACCACCGCCAGCAGGATGAAACCCAGGATGAACGTGGGAAACAGGCTGAGGAAGCGCAGCTTGCGGCGCGACTCGGCATCGCGCGCGGCCTGCGTTCGCCGCTGGTACACATACGCCATCAACGGGATAACCAGCGCCATCAACACGTTGCGGACCAGTTTGGTCACGGTCGCCACGTCGAGCGCCTTGTCCGCGTCGTACATCTCGGCATAGATCAGGCCGCCGCCCGCGACCTGGGCCGTTTCGTGGATCGACGTGCCCAGGAACAACCCGGCGTGGGTGAGGTTGTCCGCAAACAGGCCGTGACTCACCAGCGGGTAGACCAGCATCGCCAGGATGCCGAACACGGTGATGTTCGCCACGGCATAGGTCAGCTCTTCCTCTCTGGCCTCGATGGCCGGGCCGGTGGCGACGATGGCCGTCGCGCCGCAAATGCTCGTTCCCACGGCGATGAGCGTGCTCAGCCGGTCCGAGAGCCGCAGCCGCCGCCCCAGCCAGCCCGTCACGAGCATGGCCCCGGCGATGCACAGCACGATCAACGGCACGCCCAACGCCCCCAGCCGCAGCACATCCCCCAGGCTCAGGCGGATCCCCAGCAGGATGATCCCCAGGCGCAGCACCGCTTTCAGGCTGAGCGCGATGCCCGGCTGGAACCAGTCCGGCAGCGTCACGCTGTTCCGGATCGCCAGCCCGATCACGATCGCCATCATGATCCCGGAGATCGGGCTTTTGTCGAAGCCGAGCAGGTCGCGGCCAAGCCACGCGCTGGACGACAGGCCCAGCCAGGCCACGCACGCGGTGAGGGCCAGGCCCGGCGCGGCGCGGAGGATGGCGCGGCGGGGCGAGGAGGGGCGCGGGATAGCGGCGCGCATGGGGCGAATCCTTTCGATACCAATTAATTTTTCAAGTTAACGAATTAATTGTATATCAGGATCGCCCGCCCCATCAACCATTTGATGCGCCCGCCGTGAATTTCGTGTATCCTACCCGCGCACCAGGCGGCCTTTTATTGCTGGAGAACCCTACCATGACCGATCCCATCGACCCGATCCTGCTCGATTTCCCCGACCAGTTCGAAACGGAGCGGCTGATCCTCCGCCCGCCGCGCGCCGGCGACGGGCCGCCGATGAATGAGGCGATCCGCGAATCGCTCGCCGAGCTGCGGCCCTGGATGCCCTGGGCCCAGGCGGCCCCCCGCGTCGAGGAATCGGAAGCGCTCTCCCGGCGCAAGGCGGCCCAGTGGCTGCTGCGCGAGGACCTGATGCTGGGGTTGTGGCGCAAAGCGGACGGGGTGTTCGTCGGGGGGAGTGGGCTGCACCGCATCGACTGGGACGCGCGCTGCTTCGAAATTGGCTACTGGGTGCGCACCAGCCTGAGCGGTCAGGGCTACGTGACGGAAGCCGTGCGCGGCATCACGCAGTTTGCCTTCACGCACCTGGCCGCGCAGCGGATCGAGATCCGGTGTGACGCGCTCAACACGCGCAGCGCCGCCGTGGCCGAGCGCGCCGGATTCGCGCTGGAGGCGCGCCTGCAGCGCCAGGCCCGCAGCACGGGCGGCGAGTTGCGCGATACGCTGCTTTACGTGCGATTTAGTGAGACGCCGTGACCGGCGGGGCCGGGTTCAGCCGGGGATGATTCTGGATGACGGCCAGCGCCTCGTCGAGCGTGTCGCGGAAGACGAACTCGCGGGTGTCGCTGGTCAGTCCCAGGCTGATCGCCAGCGCGCGAAGGTACGAATTGGCCCCGATCACCACCACGACACAGAAGCGGGAATCGGTCATCAGCCGCATGTGCTGGAGCCGGGGAAACAGCGGCGCCCCGATCGTTTCCAGCGCGTCGAAATCGGCCACCACGCCCAGGCAGCGGTCGCCGGGCAGGCCCGCGCAGATCGTTTCCTCGCTGGCGTGCAGGGTGTCAAAATCCTCAGGCGTGACGTGTCCGGCGAAGCGGTAATACAGACAGGTTTCGGACTTCAGGGATTCAACGGCAATCGGCACAGCGTTCGAGACCTCCTGCTTCAACAATACTTCGCCCGGCAGGTGCGCGCGCCGGGTTGCGTCGTGTAACTTCATTATAGGGGAAACATACCGCTTGTAACGGGCTCGTGACAACAATTCATGGGAAATTCAGAGGGCAACCGCCGGGTAGCGCGCGCCTCACGGCTGGACGGGCGGCAGCGTGAAGCACACGTCCGGCCAGGTGACCACGTCGGCGCGCACCCAGCTTCCACCGGCCAACTGCCACCAGGTAAAGCCCTCGGCGTCCTGGGCCCAGCCGGTCGCCTCGACCGTTTCGTCCAGCGCCAGGCTGCCCGCCACGTCGTAGCCGGTGCCGGGGCCGGCCCGCAGGTTGATCTCGTTGAAGCGCCCGGTGACCAGGCACCCCGCCGGGTCCGGCGTGCTGGTGGGGACGGCGGCGGCATTCGCCGCGGGCGGTGTGGCAGCATTCGCCGCGGGCAGCGTGGCGGCGAGCGCGTCGTCGGGACCGTCCAGCAGCGGCAGCGTCGCGGTGGGGGCCGGATCGCCCGCCATCTCCGCCTGGCGCGCGCCCCACAGCGCCAGATACGACGCGCCGCCCACCGCCAGCCGCGTGCCGTCCGGGCTGAAGGCCACGTCGTTGACCGGCGCGTTGGGATCGGGATACAACACGCGGAGCGAGTCGCCGGTGGCCGGATTCCACACGCGCACCGTGTTGTCCTGAATCCCACTGCCCGCCGACACCAGCAGGCCGCCATCCGGGCTGAACGCGGCGCTGCTCACGCTCTCGGTGTGGCCTTCCAGCACGGCGAGCGCTGCCTGCGTCGCCACATCCCACACCCGCACGGTCGGGTCGCTGCCCGTCGCGGTGGAGGCCAGCCGCGATCCGTCCGGGCTGAACGTCACGCTGGTGACGTTGCCCGCGTGCCCTTGCAGCACGCCCAGGTCCGCGCCGGTGGGCACTTTCCACAGCCGGATGGTATCGTCCTCACCGCCCGCCGCCACGACCGTCCCGTCCGGGTTGAACGCCACGCTCGTCACGTAGGACGTGTGACCGTCGAGCGCGACCAGCACCGTATCCGCCGACACTGCCAGGTCCCAGACGTACACGCGCCCGTCGTCACTGCCGGCGGCCAGCAGTTTGCCGCGCGGGCTGAAGGCCAGGCTCTTGACCGGCGCGGTCGGGCCGGACAGCGGCGCCAGCGCGACCCCGGTCGTCAGGTCCCACAGCCGCACGAGGTTATCCTGCCCCCCGGCAGCGAGCACTGTCCCATCGGCGCTGATCGCCACGCTCTCGACCCATTCGCTCTGGCTGCTCAGCGCGGTCAATTCCGCCCCGGTCGCCACGTCCCACACGCGAATGCTGCCGCCCCGGTCGCCGGAGGCCAGCCGCGATCCGTCCGGGCTGAACGCCAGGCTGCTCACCGCGTCGCTGTGGCCCATCAGCCGGTCCTGAAGCTCCAACCGCCCGATTGTGTCCGCCGTGATCGCCACCAGGACCGCCGGTGACTGTGTCGGCGCCAGCGGCGGCGGATCGGTCGGCGCGGGGAGGTCCGGCGTCAGCGTGGGCGGCGGCGTCAGAGACGGCTCGTCGCCCTGCCCGTAAGGCACGATCCGGTATTCGGGATCGCTGCCGAACACCAGCGGCCCCACCAGGAAGTAGATCAGCCCGCAGGCGCCCGCCACCACCGCCAACACGACGACCAACAGCGGGACGTTCAGGCTGCTCTCTTCGGCTTCGCCGCGCCGGTTCTTGATCTTGCGTTTGATGAACCTCATGACCCTGCTTCTGGGTATCCTGTCCTCGATCCTCGTGATGCGACGCCCGGCTGCGCGCTCAGCCGCCGCCCAACGTCGCCTTGATGTTCTCGGCAATATCGCGCGTGATGCCCGGCACGGCGATCAGCTCGTCGATGCTGGCGGCCCGGATCGCCTCGATGTCGCGGTCGAACGCCCGCAGCAGCGCCTTGCGCCGCGCGGGTCCCACGCCGGGCACGTCTTCGAGCTGGCTGGCAAGCCCGGCCTTGTGGCGGCGGTTGCGGTGGCTGGTGATGGCGAACCGGTGCGCCTCGTCGCGCACGCGCTGGAGCAGGTACAGCCCCTCGCTGCGGCGCGGCAGCAGGATCGACCGGGGGCGGTCCGGCAGGAAGATTTCCTCGAACTGCTTCGCCAGCCCGCACACCGGCACGCGGTCGCGCAGGTCGAACGCTTCCAGCACCTCGACCGCCACGCCAAGCTGGCCTTTGCCGCCGTCCACGATCAGCAGGTCGGGCAGCAGGCGCCACGTCTCGTCGCGGTCCTGCTTGCCCGGCGCCACCGCCGCCGGGTTCTCGACCGCGTCCACGTAGCGCTTGAAGCGCCGCGTCAGCGCCTCGCGCATGGACTGGTAATCGTCGGAGCCTTCGTGCGCCACCGACTGGATGTTGAAGCGGCGGTATTCGCTCTTGCGCGGGACGCCCTGCGCGAAGACGACCCGGCTGGCGACGATGGCCGTGCCCTGCGTCGTGCTGATATCATAACACTCGATGCGGTTGGGCGGCCTGGGCAGGTCCAGCGTCTCCTGAATCTCGCGCATGGCCGCTTCCTGCTTGACGGTGTCGCTGGCCCACTGCGAGCGCAGGATGCCCAGCTTCTCCGCGGCGGTCTGCGTGGCAAGCTGGACGAGCTCGCGCTTGTTGCCGCGCTTGGGGACGGTCAGCTTCACCTTTTGGCCGCCGCGCCGGTCGCGCAGCCACCGCTCGATGATGAGCGCCTCGTCGATCTCGTTGGGCAGGACCACCTCGCGCGGGATGTCGGTCGCTTCCTGGTAGAACTGGGTGAGGAATCCCTCGATGATGTCTTCGGCCTGTTCGTCCTCGGTCCCTTCCAGCGCGAAATACTCGCTGCCGATCAGGCGCCCGTTGCGGATCAGGAACATCTGCACGACGGCGTCGCTGCCCTCCTGGGCGAACGCGATCACGTCCTGGTCGGCTTTCACGTCGGCGACCAGCCGCTGGCGCGCCGAGATCTGGGCCACCACCCTAATCCGGTCGCGCAGGATGGCCGCCCGCTCGAAGTCCAGGTCTTCCGAGGCGGTTTCCATCTGGGCGCGCAGATCGCGCAGCACGTCCTCGGCGTGGCCGCCCAACACGCGCATCAGGCCGTTGATGTTCTCCCAGTACTCTTCCCGCGTTTGCGCGCCAATGCACGGCGCGCCGCACATGCGAATGTCGTAATACAGGCAGGCGCGCTTGTCCTGCCCGGTGATCTCGCGGTCGCAGGTCAGGTAAGGGAACGCTCGGCGCAGCACGTCCAGCGTCTCGCGCACGCCGCCCGCCGACGTGAACGGGCCAAAGTAGCGGTGCCCGTCGCCCCGGTCCACGCGGCGCGTCATCTCCACGGTGGGGAAGGCGTCGCCGGTCGTCACGCGGATGTAGGGATAGCGCTTGTCGTCTTTGAGCAGCACGTTATAGCGCGGCTTGTGCACGCGGATCAGCTCGGCCTCGGTGATCAGGGCCTTCAGTTCGTCGCCGGTCAGGATGAACTGGATATCGGCGGCGTCGTGGCGGATCCGCAGCACTTTCGGGTCGTGGTTGGACGGCTGGAAATAGCTGCGCACGCGGCTGCGCAGGTTCTTCGCCTTGCCCACGTAGATGATCTTGCCGGTGGGATCCTTGAACTGGTAGACGCCCGGATCGGTCGGCAGGTTGTCGAGAATGTCCTGTATGTGGTCGGAGGGTGCGTATTCAGCCATCGTGCCTTACTGCTTTTTTACGGTATTTTTAACGCAATGCCAGGAATTCAGCCAGTGTCCCGATTGTAGCACATTTGTGCGAATACGGTATCCCGAAATGGGCCCGACACCGCCGCGCGCTGGACCGGATCGCCGTCCGGTGGTACAGTTCCGGATGGCTGCCGCGCCATCCTGCCCGGCAGCCGGATGAGCCAATACCAGACTGGAGCGTGCCACCCATGACCGGATCGCGTCTGCAAACCCTGTACGACATCATCGCGCGGGCCAACCTGGACGCCGTCGCGCTGATCCCCGGCCCCAACCTGCACTACCTGACTCACACCGATTTTCACCTGATGGAGCGCCCGCTGGTGACGTTCTTCGTGCCGGGGCGCGATCCCGTCGCCGTGGCCCCCGCCCTGGAAGCGGACCGGCTGGCCGAGAGCGGCATCCCGTTCAAGCTGTTCGCGTGGTCGGACTCGGAGGGCTACACCGGGGCGTTCGCCGCCGCCGCCAGCGACCTCAAGCTGGACGGCAAGCGCGTCGCCGTGGAGGAGCTGCGGATGCGCGTGCTCGAAGCGGACATCATCCAGGAACTGATGCCGGGCGTCCGGCTGGTACACGGCGGCGACCCGCTGGCGGAACTGCGCCTGCGCAAAGACACGGACGCCATCGCCAGCCTGCGCGCCGCGATCAAAATCAGCGAAGACGCGCTGCACGCCTGCCTGCCGGACGTCCGCCCCGGCATGACCGAGCGCGAGATCGCCGGGCGGCTGGTCGTCGCGCAGCTTGAGCGCGGCGGGGGCAAGCATCCCTTCGAGCCGATCGTGCTCGCCGGACCGCGCAGCGCGCTGCCGCATGGCGAGCCGGGCGACCGCCGCGCCGCCGAGGGCGAGCCGCTGCTGTTCGACTTCGGCACCACGGTGGACGGTTACGCGTCGGACATCACGCGCACCGTCAGCGTGGGCGCGCCGTCCGCGCGGCTGGCGGAGGTCTACGCCGTGGTGCAGGCGGCCAACGCCGCCGGGCGCGCCGCCGCCGGGCCGGGCGTGCCGGCGCAGGAGGTCGACCGCATCACGCGCAAGGTGATCGAGGACGCCGGATTTGGCGCCTATTTCACGCACCGCACCGGGCACGGGCTGGGCCTGGAAGCCCACGAGAGCCCGAACATCGTCGAGGGCAACACGCGCGCCCTGGAGCCGGGCATGGTCTTCACCATCGAGCCGGGCATCTACATCCCCGGCGAGGTCGGCGTGCGCATCGAGGACAACGTGGTGATCACCGCCGATGGCGCGGAGAGTCTGACGACCTTCCCGCGCGACCTGCTGCGCGCCGGAGGGTAATCGTCGCTGGCGCTGCCCGTCAGAAAAGGGGATACTCGTCGTATGGTCACGCCGGGCGACGCAGCCCGGCAGCGATTACGTGCGCGTGGGGTCGCACGTTTGCCCTTTGAGGAGAAACATGATGTATAAGGTCCGAATCACCCGCCTGGCCGCGCTGCTGGTGGCGCTGCTGCTGGCGGCCACACCGCTCACCGCCCTGGCCCAGGGCCCGCTCGACGAGACGTTCGTCTCGCCGGATGGCGGGTTGAGCTTCTCGTATCCCGCCGGGTGGGCGGTCGAAGGCGAAGTCGGCATGGTCCGGCTGACGAGCGACGCGGCAGCCATGGAGTCCGACACGATTCCCCCCGGCGAGATCGGCGTGATCATCGTGGATCCGTCGGGCATCGGGATGCTGGTGTACGACATGCCCGATCCCAGCCTGGAGAGTATCACGACGACGCTCGCCGAAGAACTCACGTACGGCATGGTCGAAGAGGATACGCTCGTGCCGGAGCCACTCACGCTCGCCGGTCGTGATGCCATGCGCATCGCCACCACCCTGGAAGCAGAAGGCGACATCCTGCTGTTCACCATCGACTTCGAAGGTGGGAACATCATGGTCGTCATCGGCATCACGGCACCGGGCAATATGTCCGAGTTCGAGCCGACGCTCCGCGCCATTGCCGACACCCTCGACTACACGCCGGGCTGGAACGCCGTGCTTCGCGGACACACCGACTGGATCGACGGCGTGGCCTTCAGCCCGGACGGCGCGCTGATCGCCTCGGCCAGCGACGATGGAACGGTGCGCGTGTGGGACGTCGAGAGCGGCACGGAACTGCTCGCGCTGGAGCACCCCGACTACGTGAAGGGTGTCGCCTTCAGCCCGGATGGCGCCTCGATCGCGTCGACGTGCGACGACAGCACGCTGCGCGTGTGGGACGCCGCCACGGGCGAGCAGCAGTTGGAAGTCGTCGGTCACTATGGCCGGGTGCGCGGCGTCGCGTTCAGCCCGGACGGCGCGCTGATCGCCACCGCGGGTGACGACAACATGGTGAAGGTGTGGGATGCCGCCACCGGCGATTCCGTCCTGACCCTGGAAGGCCACATGGATTACGCCAATGCCGTCGCCTTCAGCCCGGACGGCGCGCTGATCGCCTCCGGCAGCGATGACGGCACCGCGCGCCTGTGGGACGCAGCGACTGGCGCCGAAGTGCGCGCGCTCGAACACCCCGACTATCTCAATACCGTCGCCTTCAGCCCGGACGGCGCCACCCTCGCCACCGGCAGCGATAACGGCATCGTGTACCTGTGGGACGTTGCCAGCGGCGAGTCGATCGCGGAGCTGGAAGGACACACCGACTACGTCAACAGCGTCGCGTTCAGCCCGGATGGCACGCTGATCGCCTCCGGCAGTGACGACAGCACCGTGCGCCTGTGGACCGTGGCCGATGGGGCCGGCGGCGAGCCCGTGGTCCTGGCCGGACACAGCGACTGGGTGAATGCGGTCGCCTTCAGCCCGGACGGCGCGCTGATCGCCTCCGGCAGCGACGACAGCACCGTGCGCCTGTGGGACGTCCCTCGCTAGACGCCGGTTGGTAACGCACCATGCTCCCATCCCCGGCCCATCCCTTTTCACGACGGATGGGCTCGGGGATGGGGAAACCGCGCTTCCGGTTCCCTCACTTGATTTCTGGTCGAAGTCACTCAAGCCGCGCCCGGCGACCTAGCGGCGGGCCTTTCACCCGCTGCCCGGTTTGGGCGTTGGCTGTTTGGGCAGGTAGGCCAGCCGGACCTGATTCAGGCTGTTATAGGCGGGCAGCAGCCGGGACTCGAGGAAATTCGCCGTCCCGCCCGATCCGCGCGCGCTCTGGCAGTAGAGGTTCCATTCGTCGTGGGCCTGGCCGATGAGCGTGGCTGCGTAGGCCAGGTGGTCGGCCAGGCTGGCGTCGCGCGGACTGGCCTCGCGCTGGCGCTCGCTGAGCGTGACGGGCCGGTGCTCGAACGTGCGCGGCGCGCAGATGTCGCCCTCGATCGCGGTATGCGCGCGGGCGTAATTCATGTTGTTCCACAGCCAGTCCGCTTGCTGGCGCAGGGAGCTTTCGTAGTTCAGGAACTGGCGCTCGCGGCTGCTGCCCAGCAGGCCGCCCTGGCAGCCCGCCAGCAGGATCAGAACCAGCAGCCACACCGGCCACGCCCGCCCGCGCATTCGCATCACCCGCCGGACGTCAGCGGGTGGCCGCGCGCCGGTCCAGCGCGTCGCGCACGATGTTGAGGCTCCGGTAGGCCGGGGTCAGCCGGGATTCGAGGAACATCACCACGTTCATCGCGGAAAGCTCGTCCCGGCAGTGCCGCGCCCATTCGTCGCGCGCCTGGCCGATGAGCGTGGCCGCGTAATCGAGGTGATCGACCATCCGGGAGGCAGTGGGGTCCAGACGGCGCGCCTCGGCGTCCATAACCACGGGCTGGTGACCCCAGTCGCGCTCGGCGCAGCGATCCGCGTCTGGCCGGGGATTGGTGCGGGCGAGGTTCATGTTGTCCCACAGCCATTTGGCTTCCTCGCGCAGCGACTGGTCGAACCGCCCCATGCGCACGTCCAGTGATTCGTTCATCCGGGGGACGGGCGTGGCATCGGCCTCGTTTCCATCGCCGCTGCACGCCGCCAGAACGGCAACCAGCACCACGACCAGCAGCACCCTCGCGGGGATCGTCCGGCGCATGTCAGTCTCCTCGTGGCCTTCGTCTCAGGGTCGAGTCAACCCGTACCATACACCGAATCAACCGGGAGGGCCACACACGATGGTCCTATTTCAGACGGATTTCACGCGCCCGGCGCTGTGGGGATCCGCGGCGGGCAGCCGCACGGTGAACGTGGTGCCCTGGCCGAGCGCGCTCGCCGCCTCGATCGTGCCGCCGTGCGCCTCGACGATCTGGCGGGCAATCGCCAGCCCCAGGCCGGTGCCGCTGCGGCGGCCCTGGCGGCTCTTGTCGACCTGGTAGAAGCGCTCGAAGATGCGCGCCAGGTCCCCGGCGGGGATGCCCTCGCCCGTGTCGCGCACCGTGGCGACGATCTCGCCGCCAGGGTCGGGCGCGGCGGACAGCGTCACCGAGCCGCCGGACGGCGTGTGCCGGAAAGCGTTGTCGAGCAGGTTGGTAAACACCTGCGCCAGCCGGTCGCCATCGCCGGCAATGCGCGGCAGATCGGGCGGCACGTCCACCGCCAGCTCCACGCCTTTGTCACGCGCCTTCACCGACAGGCTCTCGCCCACCACGCGCAGGATGTCGCCCAACTGCACGGTCTGGCGCAGCATGTCGGGCTGCCCGGCCTCGATCCGCGCCATGTCGAGCAGGCTCTCGACCATGCGATGCAGGCGGCCCGCCTCGTCGTGGATCACCAGGGCGGCGCGCTGGGCGGCCTGGGGATCGGAGGCCACGCCCTCGGCGATGGCCTGCGAAAAACCCTGGATGCTGGTCAGCGGCGTGCGCAGATCGTGCGAGACGTTCGCCAGAAAATCGCGCTGGGCCTGCTGCGTGACCGAGACGCGCGCGGCCATCTCGTTGAACGATGCCGCCAGCGCGCGCACTTCCTGCGGGCCGCGGACCCGCACCCGCTGGTCGAAGTGGCCCTCGGCGATGCCCTGCGCCGCGCGGCTCATCTGCTGGAGCGGGCGGGCGACCGACCGGGCGATCATGAAGGCCAGCCCCAGCGCGATGAGCAGCCCCAGCCCCCCGGCCCGCGCCAGTGGGCGGAAGAAGTCGTCGCCGAACAGGCGGAACACTTCGCGCAGCGAGGGATGCGGAACCGGCTCGGCGACCAGCAGCAGCATCTGCTCGTCCGGCGACGAGTCGGACATCATCCCCGATCGGTGGCCCATCTGGATGGCCGACCGCATGACCCCCAACAAGGGCTGGAAGGTCTGCGCCACGTAGATCCACTCGGCGCCGTCCGGGTTGGCGAACGTGCCCTGGAACACCTGGCTGAGCATGGGCCGGGCGGTCCGCGCCGAAATCAGCGGCTGTTGGTCGAGCCTGGGGACCGGGTCGTTTTCGGCGAACGTCCCGGCGGAATCGAACTGGACGCGCCCCTCGCCGTCGATCACCAGCGTGCGCACGTCGCGCGCCTCGGATTGGTCCGCGAGGTACGTGGTGACGCGCAGTTGGATCGCGCCCAGGGCGGAGTCGGCGGTGGAGTCGGTGAGCGAGCCCCAGTCCAGGTCCAGGGCGCTGGGGTCGAGCTGCCAGTCTTCCGTCACGCGCACGTCGAGCAGCGTGGCCGTCAGGTCGCGAACGATCTCGTCGGTGGGCAGCGGGCGCGAACGCAGAAAGACCAGCAGCGTGCTGCCGATCAGGGCCAGCATGACCAGCAGCAGCGCGCCGTAGGAAGCCAGCAGCCGGTTGCGCAGTGTGTTGAACATCGCGACGTTCCTCATCCGTCCAGGATACCGGCAAAGTGTAAACTTTTTGCTGCCCGATCGTTAACGTTTCCGCCAGATACCGTGACGATCAGGGGGCACTGAGCTTGTAGCCCACGCCCCACACCGTCTCGATCTCGGCGGTGGAACCGGCCAGCTTGGTGCGCAGGTGGGCGATATGCACGTCGACGGTGCGCGTCTGGCCGTAGAAGTCGAACCCCCACACGATGTCGAGCAGTTTTTCGCGGCTGAGCACGATGCTTTTGTTGTCTGCCAGCGCCAGCAGCAGGTCGAACTCCTTCGCGCGCAGATCGACCGGGCGGTCGCCGACCAGCACCACGCGCCGCGCCGGGTCGATCACCAGGTTGCCGACGCGCAGCGGACGGTCGTCCTCGCTGGCGGCGCGGCGCGGACCGGCGCGGCGCAGGATCGCCTTCACGCGGGCGACCAGCTCGCGCGGGTTAAAGGGCTTGGTCAGGTAGTCGTCGGCGCCCAGCTCCAGCCCGACGATCTTGTCGATGTCGTCGTCACGCGCGGTGAGCATCAGGATCGGCAGGTCGGACTCGGCGCGAATCCGCTTGCAGACTTCCCACCCATCCAGGCGGGGCAGCATCAAGTCGAGCACCATCAGCGCGGGGCGATCCTCGGCGACGCGTTCCAGCGCGGCCAGACCATCCCCGGCGCTGATCACGCGGAAGCCGTCCTGCCGGAGATACATGCTCGCCAGCTCGATGATGTTCGGCTCGTCGTCCACCAGCAGGATCAGGTCGTGAGACATGGCGCGTCACACCTCAACCAGCAGCGTATCGTAGGCGAACGTGATGTTGAAGCCATCCCCCTTGAGCATCACCTCCAGCCGGATCAGGTCGTCGTAGCCCAGCCGGCTCGGCTCCTCGATGTGCGTCATGATCACGCGCCCGGCGTCCAGCTTGCGCACGATGTCCAGCGTCTGGCGGAAGGTCGCCTCGGATTCGAGCACGGGGTGATCGGCGGGGATGAAGCGCTCGCCGGTGAAGGGATCGAACTCCGGCAGGCCCATCGGGATCACGGCGAGGTCCACGCCGCGCACATCGGCGGGCGGGTCCCAGCCGAACAGCTCATCGGGCGCGATCAGGACACGCGTCCCGCCGTCCTCGAAGATGAACGCGTAGACGTAGTCCTCGGCCACGCGAAAGGGGCGAATCCGCACGCCGTTCAGGTCCACGGTGTCGCCGTCGGCCAGCTCCACCACGCGCACGACGCCGAACCGCTGCAGATACATGAACTGCTCCCACGCGCCGAGCCGGTGCCGGAAGTCCTGCGCGACCTGCTGCGGCAGGTAGATGTCGGTGCGATGATGGTGGGCGGGCCAGTTCAGCCAATCACCGTTCATCGTCTCCCAGACGCGCATCCCGGCAACGTGATCGGGGTGCCAGTGGGAATACAGCCCCGCGTCGATCTGCGTCACGCGCGAGCGCAGCAGCCCGGCTTTGATCTCCTCCGGCGTGTCGATCAGCACGTTCGGGCCGTGGACGAAGACGCTCGGCCCGCCCCGGCTGTAGGGGATGCCCTTGGCCCGCGCTTCGACACACAGGCGGCAGTCGCAGCCGGGCCGGGGCGTGGTGATGGCGCCGCCGGAGCCCAGGAATTCGATCTGCATGGCGGGACTCTCGCTAACCGGGCAGGGCCGCGATCGCTTCGATCTCCACCACGCCGTTCAGCGGCAGGCCGCTGGCGCCGAACGCGGCGCGGGCCGGCGGGTCCTCCGGGAAGAAGGTGCTGTAGACGGAATTCATCTCGGCGAAGGTGTTGATGTCGGCCAGCAGCACGGTCACCTTCACGACGTGGCGCATGCTGGTGCCTGCCGCCTGCAGGATGGCGGCGATGTTCTTCAGCGCCTGCTCGGTCTGCTCGGCGACGGTGCCGCCGGCGAACTGCTTGGTGCCGGGCACGAGGCCCAACTGGCCGGACACGAACACGAAGCCGTTGGACTTGATCGCCTGCGAATAGGCGCCGACAGCCGCCGGCGCATCGGGGGACGAAACAACCTCACGGTACATGGTAACCTTCTCCTTAACGGGGCCAGGATTCTGCATCCATTGTACGGTGAGGCTGTCGAAAAACCGAATCGGCGAGCGCGGGCGGGGTAATAAAACAGGGCGGGCACGCGGCCCACCCTGTCGCATATTCAACGCTGTGGCGTCTTACGAGCAGTGCGGATAGCCCGGCACGTTCCCGTTGTTGAAGTTATCCAGGATGCCCGCCAGCTCCAGGAACCGCTTGCGAACCGGGTCATTGCCCTTGAGCGCGCCAATTGCATCGGGGGAGTAGGTCGCGAGCAGGGTTTCAGCTTCAAACCAGGCATCATACACCCCACCCGGCAGGAACGAAACCCGACCGGAGTCCCAGGTCAACTGGGTTGCGATGTGCTGCGCCGCCAGGATAAACCAGGCGTTGCCGCCCTTCGGGGGCGAGTTCAGAACCTGGTAGAACGTATAGCCGCTGCCACGATAATCCCAGTCGGCCATATCTTCGCCATAGGCGGAAGAAATCCATCCCGCGTCATACGGAGCCGGGCCATACTTGGAATGCGTCTTCCAGTAACCCTGGGTCAGGGTACACCCGCACTCTTCCTCACCACACGCCAGCGCCGGTGTAGCCGAAACGGGCACCAGGCTGAGGACGAGCACCACCAACATAGACAATGCGATCCATTTCTTCATTTGTGCTTCGATGCCTCCACAATGAGTTGTCGCCAAGACGACTCGGGCAAAATACCACCAGTTACGATTAGCGATACGAGATACACGTGCGATAGCACATTTCGATGATTGAGGTTTCCCCCTTTCCCCCAACCGCAACGGCGTCGCGGTTGTCCCATGATGAAAGCTGAGGAGAGAGCCTACTGACTGGCATCCGAAAAACTGCTTGAGGGACGCCAATGTCGCACGAAATTTGTGATTCTCTAATGTAATTTATTAAAACTTAATCATGCGACGCGTTCTCAGGCGTTTTTGGGAGCGTAGACCCTGCGTTTAGTCTACATGAGGTTTCTAATTTTTCCGATGCAATTCTCGTAAATTCTCGCAAAAAACTGATAAAACCTGGCAGGAGATAGACTATGTTTGATGCTGAACTGCTTGACGCACTGGACGCCGCCCGCCGCCGGTGGGAAGACACGACACTCCGCCAGGCGGTCGAGCGCCGGGCCGAACGCGCCGCCACGTTCACGACGATCAGCGGGCGCCCGGTTCGCCGCGTGTACACGCCGCTGGATGTCGCCGGGTCCGACTATCTGCGCGACGTGGGGCTGCCGGGCGAATACCCGTACACGCGGGGCGTGCATGCCACAGGCTACCGGGGCAAGCTGTGGACGATGCGCATGTTCGCCGGCTTCGGGACCGCCGAGGAGACCAATGCCCGCTACCGGTACCTGCTGGAGCAGGGCAACACGGGCCTGTCGGTGGCCTTCGACCTGCCGACGCTGATGGGCTACGACACCGACGCGCCCGAAGCCCTGGGCGAGTTCGGCAAGTGCGGGGTCGCCGTGAGCAGCCTGCGCGACATGGAAATCCTGTTCGACGGCATCCCGCTCGGCGAAGTCAGCACGTCGATGACCATCAACGGCCCGGCGGCTATCCTGTGGGCGTTCTACATCGCCGCCGCCGAAAAACAGGGCGTCCCCATGGACCGGCTGCGCGGCACGCTGCAGAACGACATCCTGAAGGAATACCAGGCGCAGAAGGAGTACCTGTTTCCGCCCGAGCCGTCCATGCGGCTGGTGACGGACACCATCGCGTTTGGCTCGGAGCACCTGCCGGAATGGAACACGATCAGCATCAGCGGCTATCACATCCGCGAGGCCGGATCGACCGCCGCGCAGGAGCTGGCCTTCACGCTGGCGAACGGCATGGAGTACGTCCGGTGGGCGCTGCGGCGCGGGCTGGACATCGACGCGTTTGCCCCGCGGCTGAGCTTCTTCTTCAACGTGCACAACGACTTCTTCGAGGAGATCGCCAAGCTGCGGGCGGCGCGGCGCATCTGGGCGCGGGAGATGCGCGACACGTTCGGCGCCCGCAGCCCGCGAAGCTGGCTGATGCGCTTCCACACCCAGACGGCGGGCGTCAGCCTGACCGCCCAACAGCCGGAGAACAACATCGTGCGGGTGGCGCTGCAGGCGCTGGCGGCGGTGCTGGGCGGCGCGCAGTCGCTGCACACCAACAGCATGGACGAGGCGCTCGCCCTGCCGTCGGAGCAGGCGGTCACGATCGCGCTGCGCACGCAGCAGATCATCGCCCACGAGTCCGGCGTGGTGAACAGCGTCGATCCGCTGGGCGGCAGCTACCTGGTCGAAGCGATGACGGACGCGATCGAGGACGAAGCCTACGCGGCCTTCCGCCGGATCGACGAGCTGGGCGGGGTGCTGGCGTGTATCGAAAACGGCTACTTCCAGCAAGAGATCGCCGACGCATCAGCGCGGTTCCAGGGCGAGGTCGAGGCCGGGGAACGCACCATCGTCGGCGTGAACGCCTACCCGAGCGCCGAACCGCCGCGCATCCCGATCCTGGCAATGGACCCGGCAGGCTACGAGCGGCAGGTCACGCGGCTGCAGAATCTGCGCGCCACGCGCGACGGCGAGGCGGTCCGGCGAGCGCTGGCGGCGCTGGAGGCCGCCGCGCGCGGGACGGACAACCTGATGCCCTATATCCTCGACGCGGCGCGCGCGTATGCCACGCTGGGCGAGATCACCGGCGTGCTGCGCGAGGTGTTCGGCGTGTACACCGAGCAAACCGTGATTTGAGCCGCGCGGGACTCCGCGCCTGGCGCACGCGCGACGCGCGTCAGGGCGACCGGCGGTCGCCCTGGGCAGGGCTTGCCCTGCCGCGCCAGGCGCTCGCGGCGCGACTCGTTCGCATCCGGCCCACCCTCGCGCCGGGGCAGGATGGTATAATCGCAGGATAGCGTCCCATGTCTCAGGAGAGCCAACCCAATGCCCGTCCACCCCACCGCCCCCTCACCCGATGACCGGCTGGCCCAGTGGTGGGACAAGCTGGTCATCTCGCTCGAACTGGCCGACCTGACCGATCCGGAGACGCGCGCCCGCCTCGATTCGACGGCGGCCAAAGCCAACAACCAGGGCATTCAGGCCGCGGGCGCGTGGAACTACGGCGCCGCGCTGCCGCTGCTGACCGCCGCGATCGAGGTCTGGTCACGGCTGGATCACGGTCCCGCCCAGGTGACCGCCCGCAACACGCGCGGCGGCGTCTACCGCAAGCTGGGCGACGTCCCGGCGGCGCTCGACGATCACCGGGCGGCCCTGGCGCTGGCCCGCGATCTCGGCTTCGCGGCGGGAGCGATAGCCGCGCTGGTGGGCCTGGGCGCGGCGCACGTGGAGGCGGGATCATTCGACGAGGCGGAGAGCGCGCTGCAGGAAGCGCTGGCGCTCAGCACGGGCGCGGACGACCCCGGCGGCGCGGCGCGCGCGCAGGACGTCCTGGGGCGTCTGGCCGAGGCGCGCAAGCAGTGGGACGCGGCGCTGGCCGCTTACGGCACAGCATTCGAGGGCTGGGACGCGTTGGGCGCGCTCGCCGAATCGATCGACGCCCTGGCCGGGCTGGCCCGCGTGGCGCTGGCCCAGGGCTACCTGGCCGATGCGCGCAGTCTGATCGACCGCGTGCTGGCACACCTGGGCGAACACGGCCCGGCGCGGCTGGACGATCCCCTGCGCGTGTACTGGTCGGTCTACCAGGTGCTGCACGTCGCCCGCGAGGAAGACGACGCCCGCGAGATTCTCCGCGCCGCGCACCTGATGCTGGAGCGCCAGGCCGCCGGGCTGAGCGGCGACCGGCGGGCGCAGTTCACCACCGTCGCCACCAACCGGGCCATCCGCGAGGCGTGGGCCCAGGCGGACCCCCTCGATCACGAATGAGGCGGCTCGCCATCATCGCAGCCGGGACACGCGCGTACGCCGGGCTCGTCCTGGCCCTGTGGCTGGTTCGCGGCTAAGCCCGGCTCGATCACCTCGCGCCGCAGCAGATCGAGCATTTGCAGTGTGAGCAGGTTGCGCAGCGCGTGGCCGGATTGCGTTTCCTCGCCGGTGAAGGCGATGGTGGCCGGGTGATCGCCGGACTGGCCCGCGGTCAGGTGCGTGTAGTCGGTCACCAATCCCAGATTCGGCAGATCGCGCGCGGCGCGCCAGAAGTTGATCAGGGGAATGTCGTATTCCTCGGCCAGATCGACCAGGATCACGTTGTAGCGCAGCGCCCGTTCCCACATCTGATCCTCGTGCCAGGTGAAGGTCGTCAGCACGGGAATCACGCCCCGCTCGATGGACAACTCGATCACGTCGCGCACCGCCTGGGTAAACTGCGCGTCGTCCAGGTTGAGCATGTCGTTGGGACCGAACATCATCACCGCGACGCTGGCCTGCGTGCGCGCATACTCGCAGGCCAACGGGCCTTCGCCCGCCTGTGGCGCGCACAGCGACGGATCGACCCACAGCGACTCGAGCATGGTCAGCGCGTTGAAGCCCACCTGCCCGGCGAGGCTTTCGTGCCCGAACCACCCGGCGAAAAACTCCACCGTCGGCTGGAGGCGGTCATAAGGGCCCAGGTCGTACAGCCCCTGGTCGAACCCGGTCAGGAAAAACGAGTAATGCGTGTTGCAGTCGCCCACCTTGGTGAAGGCAGTGGGATCGTTGCCCTGGGCCAGCCCCTGCACGAAGATGCGATGCGCCGTGCTGCCCGCGTCCGAGAGCAGCGGCTCGGCCATCAGCCGGTCGAATTCCGCCGGCAGCGCGGGCTCGGCCACCGTGGGCACCCCCTCGCAGCCGCCCGTCGGGCGCACCACGTCGGACCGCACCCAGACGCCCGGCGGCACCTGCCACCACACGAACCCATCCGCGCCGGTTCGCTGGCCGGTCACGATCGCGCCCCGCCCGGCGGTCAATCGCCCCACCGCCTCGAAGTCGGTCCCCGGCCCGGTCCGCAGGTTGGTATTGCCCGGCGAGATGATCACACACGCCCCGGCGGCGGCTTCCAGCCCGCTCAGCACCTCGATCTCCTGCCACGACACCCACGAAGGACTCTCCAGCGTTTCGACGCGGAGCGCCCCGATGCCGTCCAGCCCGACCGGCAGAGTCGCCTCCAGCAGGTCGCCCTCCGAGGTGAATCCCCGGAACTCCGCGATCAGGATCTCGAGGTCGCCGCGCAGCGCCCACACGCGGTGCAGCGTCTCGCCGGCGGGCCACTGCGCCACGCGGAGCCGCACTTCGCCCAGCGGCACGTCCGGCGGCAGCGTGATCGTGATCCACTGCGGCGGATGCTGCCCCGCGCCCCACTGCGCCGGGCCGCCATCGACGGCGTTTTCGGGCGGCTCGTCCGGCAGCGCGCGCGACGCGGTCACCGGCTGGCCGTACGCGACATTCCCCGTGTCCAGCGGGACCGGGTCGCACGGGTCCGGCTGGTTGGCCGGGGCCAGCGCGCTCATCAACACGCCGTTCTCGTCCACCAGCCCCCAGCTCGCGTCGCCGATGGCCTCCGGCGCGCGGTAGAATCCCCAATACAGCCAGCCGTCGAACCCGTACTCGCACGACTCCGCGATCCAGGTCTGCATGGCCCGCGCCGCCGACTCGACAGAGGGATACGACGCGAGGAACGCGCCCACCTCGCCCATGATCACCGGCTTGGATTCGTAGCCGGCCATGCCGAAATTCTCCACGTACTGCGGCAGGCTCAGCTCCACGCCCGGATAGGCGTGAAAGTCGAAGAAGTCAAGCGCGGCCAGGTTCAACAGCGGCGCCGTGTCCACGTAGCGAAAATCACCGATCCGCGCCGGGTTGGGGTTGTCCGGGTGGAAGAATCCCATCGTGATCAGCGCATCCGGATCGGCCCGCTTGATCACGGCGCGCACCTCGTCGATGTAGTGCACGATGCCCTCGACCAGCATCCGCCGCTTCTGGGCGGGATCGTCCAGCCGGTAGGTGCGCTCGTTGGCCGTCGTCACGCTGCCCGACGTCAGCGAGAGCGGCGGCTGGTCGTTGAAATACCACTGCTCGTTGAGCAGCGACCAGCCCAGCACCACCTCGAATGGCGCGCCGCGCGCGGCCAGCCCGTCCAGCAGGTCGCCCCAATAGCGCGTCGCGGCCAGCACGCCATACGATGTCAGGTAATGGGCGTTGCGATAGCCCTCGAAAAACCGGTTCGCGCCCCGGTTGGACAGCTCCCAATAGCCGCCCTGGTCGGGCAGGTCGTTGGACGTCAGCAGCAGGAACAGGCCCTCGTCGCGCGCGATGCGCATCACCTCGGCGATGTTGTCCAGGTACACCCCGTTGAGCCCGCTGCCGGTGGCGCTGCCGATGCAGCCCGGTCCGCTGCCACACGTGTCGAGAAAGATGCGGACCGTGTTGTAGCCGTTGCCGGCCAGCGCCGCGAAGTCGGCCCGCACGCGCCCGGCGTAGTACTCGTCCACGCCGAACACCCGGTCCTCGAACCCGCCATCGACCGGCACGATATAAAAGTAGTTCACGCCGCGCGGCACGAACCGCTCGCCGGTCACCACGTCGTAGAATTCCGCGACGCCGTCCACCTGCCGGATGGCGATCCGGTGCCGGTCCGTTCCCTGGGCCGCGCCCCGCCCGGCCCCTAACAACACAGTCACCACGAGCGCCAGCAACAGGGCCGCGATCGTCCTGTAGCGCATGAAGTCACCTCCGATGTCGTCTCGTTGAGTCTACTGGCGTTCTTCCCATTCGCGGACCACTGCCACCAGCAGGGCGCGCACCTCGTCGTCTTCGACGTCGCCTACCCCGTCGTAATACGTCCCGTCTACCTCGATCCGCACGCCGCCATCGATCGCGGGCTTGATGTGGATCGACCGCTGCTCGTAGGCCGGGTCATCGGCGATTCGCGCTTGCAGCAGGTCTTCGATCTGGTCGGCGATGCTGATCTCCGGTTTGTCGGGGACCGGCTCCGGGGCGTGGCCCATCGCCGCGCGCGTCATCTGGCGCAGCATGGAGCCGGGCGTCATCGAGGGCACAGACGGGTCGTCCGTCTTCGGCGCGGGCGCTTTGCCTCCCTGGGCCGGCGCAGCGGACGCAGGCGGCGCGGGCGGGCGCTCGGCGAGCCCATCCAGGTCGCGCACCACGTTCAGGAAGCGGCGCTCCAGGTCGGCGCTGCGCAGCTCGGCCAGCGACTGGAAGCGCCGCCCGCCGATCTCGACGACCAGCGACCCGTCCGACAGGTCGCGCCACACGCGCAGCAGTTCGACCGCGTCCGACGGCGCGGGCGCTTCGGGGGCCGGTTCGGGCGGCGGCGCGGGGACGGCGGGCGTCACCGGGAACATCTCGGCAGGTTCGGCGGGCTCGGCAGGAGCCGCGCTCTCGTCCTCGGCGGCGGGCTGCGTGGGAGTCACCGGCAGCTCGTCCACGTCCGCGGGCTCGTCCCACTCCGCCGCCGGTTCCGGCTCGTCGTCCGCGGCCAGCGCGGTGACGTCCGGCTGGGGCAGATCGCCGGTCAGCAGCGACAGGTCCGGCGCGGGCGCCGCCACCGATCGCGACGCGGGCCGCTGGCGGGAGGCGGGTGGCGGGACGGGCGACGCCGTGGCAGGGGCGGCAGCGGGCGCGCCTCGCTGGCCGGTCAGCCAGCGATAGATCACCACGTGCACGCCGGGCAGCGGCGGCAGTCCCTCGGCAGCCCGGCGGCGGCGTTCGCTGGCGCGCTGGAAGACCAGCGCCATCAGCCCCATCCAGACGATCCCCGCGCCGCACGTCAGGACCAGCAGGCCGGAAATCTGGCCGATGAAGTCGCCCACATTCGACGAATCGGACTGGGCCAGGAAGTAGGTTAGTTCTGGGAACATAGTCGTTTCTCGCGCATACTCGCGGGCCGCGGCCCGAGGGCGGTGATCTCAGTATCGCCGGGTTTAGCGCGGCTGGCAAACCGGGCACAGGTGCGTGCCGCGCTGGCCGACGACGATCTTTTCGATGGGATGCCCGCAGCGGGGGCACGGCTCGCCGGTTCGCCCGTAGGCGCTCAGGCCGTCCTGGGCCGAGCCTTTGGTCCCGTCCGGCTTGCGATACCAGTTGACGCTGGCCCCCTCGCGCGCGACGCCGTCGGCCAGCACCTGCCGGATCGCGCCATACAACCGGGCGACGTCGTCATCGGAGAGCGTGGCGGCGCGGCGCAGCGGGTGGAGCCGGCTGGCGTGGAGCGCCTCGTCGGCGTAGATGTTGCCGATCCCGGCGACGAACGCCTGGTTGAGCAGCAGCGGCTTGAGCAGCCCGCTTCGCCCGGCCATCCGCTGGCGGAAGACGTCGAGCGTGAAGGCCGGGTCGAGCGGCTCCGGCCCCAGCGCGCCGGTCACCTGCGCCGGGTCGGACACGAGATACACGCGCCCGAACTTCCGCGAGTCCGAGAACCGGAGCTGGTGGGCGTTGTCGAGCTGGAAGGTGAAATGCACCCAGCGGTCGGCGTGCTGCTCGGCATCGTCGGGCACGACGTACAGCCGCCCGGTCATCTTCAGGTGGATGATCAGCGTGTCGGGATCGAGCGCGATCAGGATGTACTTGCCGCGCCGGTCCACGCGCCGCACCGGCTGCCCGGCGATCCGCGCGGCGAAGACGAGGCGATCAGGCGTCACCAGCCCGCCCGGCCAGTCGGTGGCCGCGCCCAGGATGGTCCGCCCGGCGAGCGGCCCGCGCAGACCGCGCACCACGGTCTCGACTTCGGGCAGTTCGGGCATCGTTACTCCCCGGCTTTCTCGGCCACGATGCCGATCCACTCCGCGCCGGGGGCGTACGGCGTTCCGGCCAGGTCGCTCCAGAAGCCGCGCACGGCGAAGCCCTGCCGTTCCAGCGCGGCGGTGATCGTCTCCGGCGTGTAATCCTGGAACCAGTTGCGGTACACGCTCACCGTCCCGTCCTGCTCGATGACCACGAACTGGTCGAGGTAAATGTCGTGTTCGGGATAGTCGAACCCGTGCTGGAGCACCAGATGCGGGCCGGGCTTCCAGAACCCCGACTCGGCGACGTACCACCCGTGGCGACAGCCTGCGCGCGCGCGCAGGTGGCGCGTGGTGACGTCCAGCGCGAACCGCCCGCCCGGCTTGAGCGCCCGCAACACGGCGCGCAGCAGGCTGTCGCGTTTCTCCGGCGCCAGGACGCACAGATCGCCGTAGATCAACAGCGCGGCGTCGTACTGGGCCGCGTCGTCCAGCGTCAGGTAGTCCTGGCAGCGGTAGGTGATCGCCAGCTCGTGCTCGGCGGCGTAAGCGCGCGCGTAGGCGATCGAGCGCCGCGAATAGTCGACGCCGGTCACGCGCAGGCCGCGCTCCGCCAGCCGCGCGGCGTACAGGCCCGGCCCACAGCCCAGGTCGAGCACCGCCGCGCCGGGCGCCAGCTCCAGCGCGCCCACCAGCCAGCTCACCAACCGGTCGATCTCGGCGGGGGGGCGGCTGGCCGCTTCGGTGTCCGGGTTCAGGTGCTCGGCGAGCATCTGCCCGGAGATGTGCGGATCATCCCAAAACAGCCGCTCGCCAGGGGCGAACAGCGGCGGTTTCTGGCTCAGCGACTGGAGCAGGTCCAGCCGCAGCGTTTGATTGTGAATGAGGGACATCGGTGCCATCCTATGAGCGGGATCGGTCTGCCTGCCAAACGACTCACGCTACATACTCCCCCTATCCCCGGTCTATACACCCAGGAGGAAGGGGCAAATCCGCTTGTTAAGCCCCTCCTTCTTTATGGGGGAGGGGTTTGGGGTGGGGGTTTCTGCAGCCGTGTTCTACACGGTGATTTTAGCGCATTCCGCCGCGCTTGAGGATAGCACTACGGAACCAGAGACCCACCGCCGATCGCATTTTTGCTATACTATATCGAAACATCGACGACACACTGGGGATGGGATCATGACGTCAGAACTGTACCTGCGACGCAAGCTCACCTTGCGCGCCCACGGAAAACAGGTCGTCTTCGTCAAGAAGTCGAACGAACGCCCCGAACACGTCATCATGAAAGCCCTGTTGTGGGCGCTGTACCTACCACGCTACCCGCAGATGGGCGTCGAAATCGCCATCGGCGACCGCTACAAGCCGGACGTCGTGCAGCTCGACGAGCGCGGCTATCCCCAGTTCTGGGGCGAAGCGGGCGAGGTCGGCGAGGACAAGATTCGCTCGCTGGTCAAGCGCTTTCGCGGCACGCATTTCGTGGTAGCCCGCTGGCACACGCGCCTCGACTCGCTGGCGGACATCGTGCGGGATGCCCTGGACGGCGTCAAACGCTCGGCGCCCTTCGACCTGGTGAGCCTGCCCGACGACAGCGCCGACCGGTTCATCGACGATGGGCGCGACATTCACATCACGCTGAACGACGTCGAATGGATGCGGCTGGGCTGAGATTTGGACGCAAGCCGTGTATAATCAGACGCGCGCCTGAACCCCATAAGGATATTCAGCCATGACAGCACGGTCCAACAACGGGGTAGTCCCGCACGACTACCACATGCACAGCACGGCGAGCTGCGACTGTCACGCCTCGATGGCGGAGATGTGCCAGAGCGCCCTGCAGCACGGCATCGCGGAGATCGCCTTCACCGAGCATCTCGATCCCAAGCCGGAGGACATCTGCGCCGGGTTCTACGATCCGGCGGGGTACTTCGACGCGTTGGAGGCGGTGCGCCAGGTCTTTGGCCCGCAAGGGCTGACGATCCGCGCCGGGGTCGAAGTGGGCGAGATGCACCGCTATCGCGACGTCGTCCAGCCCGTGCTGGAGGCGTGGCCCTACGACATCGTGCTGGGCAGCCTGCACTGGTCCGGCGAGAACAGCGTCTTCGACGAGGACTACTTCCGCCAGACGCCGCCCGAGAAGGCGATCCCGGCCTACTTCGACGAGCTGGCCGAGATGGCGCGCGGCGGCGGCTTTGACGTGCTGGCCCATGCCGACGTGTTCAAGCGGACGGCTTACGGCGTCTACGGGAGCTTCGACGTCGCGGACTGGGAAGACTGCGTGCGCCCGGTGTGGGACGCCTGCATCAGCAACGGAATCGGCGTCGAGATCAACACGGTCGGGCTGCGAATCCCGGTCGGCGACACGCACCCATCGCTGGAAGCGCTGCGCTGGTACCGCGCCATGGGCGGCGAGCGGCTGACCCTGGGCAGCGACAGCCACCGCCCGGCGCATGTCGGGTATGGGCTGGCCGCCGCGCTGGACCTCGCCCGCGAGGCCGGCTTCACCCGCGTGTGCCGCTACGAGAGCCGCCAGATCGTGGAATGGATCGCCATTTAGTCCCGCACTCACCGCGTGGTACGCGGGGAACCAGTCGCGCAGGAACGCGATTTGCGCGATAATGATACGCATCGACGAGCCGGTTGCTCGCCCAGTCGCAGCCGGCGAAAGGACGGGACGCCATGCAACACTGCTCTCACTGCGGCGCGCAGAACATAGACGGCATCATCTTCTGCGAGAAGTGCGGCATTGCGCTGGTGCCAACCCCGCTGATCACGCGCCGGCTCGGCGAAGGCGCCGTCAACCACGCGACATCGGAGCTGAACGACGAAAACGTGCTGATCCTGCACGTCGATTCGGTCGAATCGCCGGTGATGCTCCAGCTTCGCGGCGAGCTGATCCTGGGGCGCGTCTCCGAGCAGGCCGAGAACGTCACCTACCTCAACCTGACGCCCTATGGCGCGGACGACATGGGCGTATCCCGGCGCCACGCGCGGCTGCTCCGCGACGAGAAGGCCGTGTACCTGACGGACCTCAACAGCACCAACGGCACGCGGCTCAACGGCGAGCTGCTGCCGTCTTCGGTCGAGAAACGCCTGCGCGATGGCGACGAGATCGCCCTGGGCAAGCTCAAGCTCTATGTCTACTTCAAGATCTAGATGGTCCCTGGTATGGGCCGGCCTGCTGGCCCTGGTACTGGCTGCGTGCGGCACCGGCGGCGCCAAGATCGACGACCCGCTGATCCTGGTTGCGACGCCCGTCCCGCCCGACGCCAACTTCATCGACTACACGCACCCGTCCGGCGTGTTTTCGCTGCGCCTGCCGCCGGACTGGATCGCCGGGGACCTGCCGGACCCGAACGGGGTGCGCGTCCAGTTCACCACCATCGAGGACTCCCAGGCCGTCACCCGCCTGAGCGTGTACGTGGTCAACACCGGCCAGCCGATGACCGCCGAAGCGTTCGCCCAGGCAGCCAACGCCTACCAGCCGCCCGATGACGTGGCCGGGTACGAGTGGGCCGAGATCGAGCGGGCGGCCCAGCGCGACGGCAGCCGCCGGATCACCGGCGTGCGGACCTACCCCGCGCTGGGGCCGCGCAGCCTGAACATCTTCCTGCAAGGGAACGGCGCCTTCTTCAGCGCGCTGGAAGCCGACGTCACCGGCATCGACGCCGCGACGAGCGAGCAACTGGCCGCAGTGATCAACACCTTCCGCATCAACCGCGACGCGGACCTGACGATCGGCACCGTCCAGCAGGCGGCGGGCGTCACGTCGTACACCGGCGTGATCGGCTTCGATGGCTACCTGGCCTGGACCGACAGCAGCGGCACGTTTCACCTGACCGGGCAGGCCGTCAACACCACGTCCCAGGCCATCGAAGCGGTGCGGCTGTCCGGCGTGCTGTACGACAACCAGGGCCGCCGCCTGGCCGAGCAGTCGGACATCCTGCCGCTGGACGTGCTGGGGCCGGGCGAGGCCGCGCCGTTCGACCTGCGCTTCGAAGGAGGCAAGCCCGCCACCGCCGTGCGCTACGAGCTGAACGTCGCCGGGCGTCAGGCGGATTACGCGCTGCAAACGTACTACGGCCCGGACAATTTCGCCGTGGCGAACGATCGCGCCGTCTACAACGATCGCGGCACGCTGGTCATTCAGGGCGAGCTGGCGAACACCGGGCCGCGCGCGGCAACGGCGGTGAAGATCGTGGTGACGATCTGGGACGACCGGGGGCACGTCGTGGCAACCGAGACGGTGTTCGTCGCCAGGCCGCAGCTCGTCCCGCAGGAAGCGGTCGCGTTCGAGGTGCCGTTCTACGAGCTGGGCGGCCCGGCGGTCACCTACACGCTGACGGTACTCGGCACGGCGGCGGGCGGCTAGCGCCGCGAAAACCCCAGGTCCCCCTCGATCAATTCGATCAGCGTCCCGTCCGGATCGGTGAAGAACGCGATCCGCGCGCTGCCGGTCGAGTTCACCGGCGCGACGGTGAACGGCACGCCCGCCCTGGCGAGCTGGTCGGCGATGGCGTCCAGCCCGGTGACGCGCAGCGCGAAATGGCGCAGCCCCACCTGCCGGTCGTCGGCCTTCCAGCCGGGCGGCTCGGTTTCCGCCTGGGTGAAGCTGAATAACTCCAGCACCCCGCGCCCGGTGTCCAGGTGCGTGAGTGTGAAGCCGCGCTCGTCGTTGGGGAAATCGAGGTGGCCCAGCACGCGAAACCCCAGCAGCCCCTGGTAGAAATCGAGCGCGCGCTCCAGGTCGCTGACAGTGATCGTGACGTGGTCCAGGCCGTGAAAGCGCGGCACGGGCCGATCGGCTGGCTCCGCGGCGGGTTTCTCAACCGGGACGGTTGGCGACGGCAGGCGCACCGGCGGCGCGTCGCCCGCGAAGATCGGCGGCGGGTAGCGCACCGGGTTGTCGATGTAGCGCACCAACCGGCGGATCAGCCGGTGGACGGTCTTCGGCTCGGTCGGCACGTAGGGGTAAATCGGCAGGGCGCTGCTCAGCCCCAGGACCTCGCGGATCTCGTCGGACGAGAGGGCGTCCGGCTCGTTCTGGCGCCCGGCGGCGACGATCAGGTACGCCTCCGGGTGCAGCTCATACAGGCGGCGCAGCGTGTTCTGGATCGTCTTGGGGGCGAGGATCTTCACCGCGTCGATGATGGCGACGTAGCCGCTGCAGTTGCACAGCCCGGCGCCGGGCGCCAGCCGGTCGCTGAGCGCCTGGACGTAGACCGGCTGGGTCGTCAGGCCGGTCAGCTTGACGAACCCGCTCGTCTCCGGCGCGCCGATGCGCGTGGCGGGCGGCTCCATCTCCCACACCGTGCGCATGAAGCGCCGGGTGCTCACCGGCAGGTCGTAATCGTCCGCCGCCGTGTGGACATGGTCGGGCCGGTAAAAACCAAAGACGGCGATCTTGAGCATGGCTGTTCTCTCTCCCAGGCGCGACGGTGTGCGGCACCTGCATTATACCGTGTTTGCGGTGCGTCGCTGGCCGCAGCCCAACAAAAAAGGCACCCGGTCGCGCCGGATGCCTTCGCACGCGGTCCCCAAGGGGGCTAGAGGTTGATCATGTGCCCTTCGACGCCGTGCGCGATCTCGTGCAGGATCTCGGACAGCGTCGGGTGGGCGTGCACGTTGTAGGCGATCTCGCGCCCGGTCAGCTCCCACTTCTGCGCCAGGGTCAGCTCCGGCAGCAGCTCGGTGACCTCCGGGCCGATCATGTGCGCGCCAAGCAGCTCGCCGTATTGCTTGTCGCTGATCAGCTTGGCAAAGCCGACGCCCTCGCCCAGCCCCAGCGCCTTGCCGTTGACCTGGAAGGGGAACTTGGCGACGACGATATCGAAACCGGCCTCTTTGGCCTGCTCCTCGGTGTAGCCGAACGAGGCGACCTGCGGCTGGCAGTAGACGGCGCGCGGCATCATCCGGTAATCGAGCGTGGTCGTCTCGACGCCGGCGATGTTCTCGGCGCAAACCACGCCCATCGCGCTGCCGACGTGAGCCAGCATCAGCTTGGCGGTCACGTCGCCGACCGCCCACACGCCGGGCACGCTGGTCGCCATGCGCTCATCGACCTCGATCCCGCCCTGCTCGGTGGTCTTCAGCCCGTCGATATTCTCCAGCCCATAGCCTTTCAGGCGCGGCGCGAAGCCGGTCGCCATCAGCGCTTTCTCAGCCTCGAGCACTTCGGTCTTCTCGCCCTTAGTGACGGTGACCTTGACGCCCTTGCCGGTGTCCTCGACCTTGTCCATTCGCGTGCCGGTCATCATCTTGATCCCGGCGCGCTTGTACTGCTTTTCGAGCTCGGCGCTGACCTCGGCATCTTCCAGCGGCAGCAGGCGCGGCAGGTATTCGACCAGCGTCACGTCCACGCCGTAACTGTGCATGATGTAGCTGAACTCCACGCCGATGGCGCCCGCGCCGACGATCACGATGCTCTTGGGCAGCGTGTCGGACATGATCGCTTCCAGGTAGGTGATCACGTTGTCCGACAGCTCGACGCCGGGCAGCAGCTTGACGTCGGTGCCGGTGGCGAGGATCAGGTTCTTGGTCTTCAGAGTCTCGCTCTTGCCGTCGTCCAGGTCCACCGTCACGGTCGATTTATCCTGAATGGTGCCCCAGCCCTCGTAGGTGTCGATCTTGTTCTTCTTCATCAGGAAGCCGACGCCCTTCACCAGCCGGTCGGATGCCTTGCGGCTGCGGTCGAAGGCGACGCTGTAATCGACCGGGACGCCCTCGCCGTTGTTGAAGCCGAATTCCTTCATGCGATGCTGGACGATGTGCGCCAGTTCCGCGTTGCGCAGCAGCGCCTTGGACGGGATGCAGCCCACGTTCAGGCAGACACCGCCCCACCATTCCTTCTCGATGATGGCGGTCTTGAGGCCCAACTGGGCGCTGCGGATGGCCGCGACGTAGCCCCCCGGCCCGGCTCCCAGCACGAGAACATCGTATTCTTTCGCCATGTGCACAGACTCCTTTGGCTCACGTTTTGATCACGCCGGTGCGTGCTAATAGCATCAGGTTCTGTGCAAAGCTTAGCGCAAACCGGCCCGTTTCGCCCACCGGAGGGCGCACAAGAGCCCCCGCGCAAGGGCCGCAAAAAGCCCCCACCGGATGGGTGAGGGCTGTGGGTTCAGGCGGCCCGCCGACGAGTCGAGGCCGGCGGCGGAGATGCTCACCAGTCGAGCGCGCGTTTGAGGCGCTCGACCACGTTGAAAATGATCGGGCACTGGCCGGCGCCCGCCAGGATCGGCTCCATCAGCCACAGAAAATCCGGCGTGAGGGCCGGATAGTCGCGGCAGGACTGCGGGCGGTGCGCGTACGCGGCGCACAACTTGCCGCGCAGCAGCGGGCACGGCGGGCCGCACATCACGCCCCACTCGCCGTTGCGAGCGCCCGCCGCCCGGTTCACCACCCCCCCGGCGACCGTGTCCGGGGGCAGGTCCAGCCCACGCGCCAGGCGCGGCACGTCGTCGGGAACCAGACCGACGGGCAGCGCGCGGCAGCAGTTGGCGCACGCCGTGCAGTCGATGTGCGGGATGACACCGGCGGCGATGCGGTCTACCAGGGCGTCCAGTTCGGCGCTGCTGCGCTGTTCGCGGAACCACATGGTTTCGACGTAGTACCGGAACGCGGCGAGGTCATCCCGCTGTTGTTCGGCCAGCGCCGCGATCCGCTCCAGGTTGGTTTCGATGGGCGGCATTCGGCGGAACAACACGGCACCTCTACGACGACGGGCCTTCGCTCTTCGCCTTCTCGGCACGCTCCTGGAGCTGGTCCAGAATTTCGGTGAAGGTCGCGCTCAGGAAGTTCGTGATCTCTTCCGATTCTTCGAGCTCCTCGGCGGCGACGTCCTTCATCGTGGCGATGAACGTATCCTTCGAGATGATGCCCTGCTGGATCAACAGGCGGGCGAGCGCCTTGGCGATCACGAAGCCATCGACGCCGCGCGCGCCCAGGCTCGCCAGCCCGCCGAACAAATCCCCAAAAATTTCCTGTGTCGTCCGGATGTCTTCTTGTTGCACTGACTCTCTCTCCCAACGCCGTTCGGCTATGCTTCAGTGGGCTCGATGGTTTAGCGGGCTTGATTGTATCGCGGAGCCGGGCAGTTGTCAGGTAGGGAGGCGCGGTATATCATCGTGCGATTGACCAGGGAAAGAGAACGCCATGATGACACGCCGCACCCGCCTCATCCGCCGGGCCCTGCGCTGGCTCGGCCAGATCACGATTCGCCTGCTGACGCGCACCACCATCACCGGGCGCGAGCACCTGGAGACTCCCGGCCCGGTGATCTACGCCGGCAACCACGCGTCCACCTTCGACGCGCTGTTCCTGCTGACCATGCTGCCATTCGAGACGGCGCTGGTCGGCCCCGGCGATTTCAAGCTGTTGTGGCCCGCCAACTGGGTGATCGAGCACGTCGGCCTGATCCTCGCCCGGCGCGGCTCGGTGGACCGCGACAGCCTCAAGCAGATGCTGGACGTGCTGAAAGGCGGCGGGCGGCTGGCGCTGTTCCCCGAAGGCGGCACCTGGGAAAAGCCGATCGACGACGTGAAATCGGGCGCGACGTACCTCTCGCACGCGACCGGGGCGCCGATCGTCCCGATGGGCTTCGGCGGCACGTACCAGGTCTGGCGCGAGATCGCCCGGCTGCGCCGCCCGCGCGTCACCGTGCGGATCGGGCCGCCGCTGCCACCGGTGACTGCCCCCACCGACCGGGCGCGACGCCAGGATGCGCTCCAGGCGGCGGCGGTCGACCTGATGTGGCGCATCTACGACCTGCTGCCGCCCGAAACCCGGGCCCATTACGACCGCATGGCCCGGCTGCAATTCTCGGGCCGCCTGCTGATCGACTCCAGCCAGGTCGCGCCGCCGGACGTGTCGCTCGACGCGCTGGCTGAGCTGGTCAGCAAGCCGAACCTGTTCAGCCCGCTGGTCAAAAACGCCCGGCTGCCGGTCAAGCCCTTCCTGCGCCCGCGCCAGTTCTTCCCCGCGCACGAAATGCGCACCGCGGCCTGCGCGCTGCTGGACGCCTTCAGCACGGGCGATTTCGCCGGGTACCTGGAGTATCGCCTGGGCGAGGACAAGGCCGACGAAATCCGCGCCGCGCTGCGCGCCATCACCGGCGTGATGGACGAGGCCGAGAGGGTCGGGGCGAAGGCATCCTTCCAGCCCGCCGTGCGCGAGATGATGCCCGTCGGGCGGAGCTGATCGCCCATTCATAAAAACCTATAAAACTCCCATAAAATAGCCGCTACACTGCTCACTCGCGCGGCGAATACGTGCTAGATTGTGATAAGACACACGAGGCTACGTTCGCACGCGGGTGGGTATTCTTTCATGATTTTGGGGATCATCATCTCGGTTTTCATCCCTCTGGCGTTTCTGTACATCATCTGGACCTTCGACATCTACCAACTCAGCCGGGTCCCGGTGCTGTTCGGCGCGCTGCTGTGGGGATGGTTCACGTTCGCGGTGGCGCTGAACGTTCAGAACGCGCTGATGCGGGCCGGGATGCTGGACTTCTGGCAGATCTCGCTGTTCAACGCGCCGGTGCTCGAACAGCTTCTCAAGGCCACGTTCCTGATCTGGCTGGCGTCGCAGATGCGGCTGCGCAGCGCGATCGACGGCGCGGTGTACGGTTTCGCCGTCGGGACCGGGTTCGCCATGGCCGAAAACCTGCTGTACGTCAGCGGCACGCCGGATCGCGCCCTGGGGATCGCGCTGGCGCGCGTGCTGTCGGTCAGCCTGATGCACGCCTACACGACCGCGATCGTCGGCACGGTAGCCGGGGCGAGCCAGTACATGGCGCAGCAGGCCCACACCCGCCGGATCGGGCTGGCGCTGCTGGTCAGCGTCATGCTGCATGGGCTGTTCAACCGGCTGGTGATGACGGTCGACGGGCTGCCGCTGATCAGCGTGGCGATCGCGATTGGCCTGGGCGGGACGGCGCTCATCGCGCTGGCGATGCAGCGCGCCCTGCTGGCCGACATAGCGCTCATCGGGCGCGAGCTGGGCACGCTGGCCCCGGCGCTGCCCACCCTGGAGGCGCTCACTCCGCCGCAGCTTGCGGCGCTGGCCGCCGAGGCGGGCGCCGATCGCCAGGGCCAGCGCGAACTGGTCCACGCGTACATTGCGCTGCACGCCGAGCGCAGTGTCCTGCGGCGCGGCCTGGAACAGAACGAGCGTCCCCAGTTCGACGCGGTGCTGGCCGGGCGGCTGGCTGCCATCGACCGGCGCCTGGAGCACCTGCGGGACCAGATGGGGCTGTATGCCTACGTCTGGCTGGGCGCGGTGCTGTATGGGTCGCATCAGGGCAGGTGGGACCAGGTTCGGGGCCGGCTGATGGCCCGCCAACCCGCCCCGGCACTGACCATCGAGTTGCGCCAGCGGGCGCCGGTCCGGTCGAGCAGGCGCACCACACACGCTTGAGTCCCCGATTCCTCCATCGGGCCAGCGCGCGGCGGCTTCGGCACACCATGCCCGAGGTCGCCGCGCCGCGATCCGACGCCCGCCGTACGCTCACCCTCCGGCCATCTAGACAAACGCACCACAGACACGCTATACTTCGAACGCTAAACGATAGTCACTCATTGCGACAGTAAGAAATGCAGGTAGGCTCGTGAACCGACTATTCGCTCGACTCATCCTGGCTGCGGCGGGGCTGGCCCTGCTGGCCGCCTCCGGCATCGGGACCGGCCTCAGCAGCGCCCAGACCGAAACCGGCGCGATCTGCGTGGCGACGTTCGCCGATGCCAACGGCAACGGGCTGCACGACGAAGGCGAGGGCTCCCTGGCCGGCGTCAACGTGAACCTCGCGACGGACGGCGCGATCATCGCGACGCACGTCACCACCGGCGACCCGGCGGGGCACTGCTTCGAATCGCTGCTGCCCGGCATCTATACCGTCACCTTCACCGACAGCCCCACCTACCGCGCGACGACCTCCACCGAGGGCACGTTCGCCCTGGACGGCGGCCAGCGCCTGACGATCAACGACTTCGGAGCGGTGTCGATCCCGCCGGACGCGCTGCGCGCCGAAGTGGCCGCCCAGATCGCCGCCGCGGAGCCGGACGAGGAACCGCTCGATACGTCGGTGCGGCTGCTGCTCTCGACGGTGGGCTCGATGGTGGTGATGATCTTCCTGATTGGCGTTGGGGCGATCATCTTCGGCCTGTCCGACAGCCGGCGCAAGCGCCCGGCCCCGCGCCCCGGCCAGCCGCTGCCCCCGGCGCCCACGCAGATCCGGCCCCCGGAGCCGCGCACCGACTAGCCGCCGTGCCTTCTCAGGGGTACGTTTCAGGTTGGGGACAAAACGTTCACCACAGAGATCACAGAGGACACAGAGAGAGGCGTGTTTCGAGAGTCTCCTGATATCCCCCTCTGCGCTCCCCGCGTGCCTGGTGGTTCAACCCTCGCCCCGGTTTGAAGTGCGCCCTGGGGCGGGTCCGGCTTTCAAAACGCCCGGCAGCATGGTATAAAAGAACGGCATACCGTTCGCATACCTGTTGCCGGAGCCGAGTTTGGCCGACTTCACCGAAGACAGCATCCAGACCGAGCAAGACCTCGCACAGCCCGATCCGGAACTGGGCGGCGATGCCGCTTTGCCCGGCGCTGCCCCGGCCTTGCCGGCTCCGGCAGACGTGCCGAACGAGACACCGGGCGCGCCCGGCGCAGAACCTACCCGGCGCGCCCGGTCGCCCAACGCCGGCCACTGGTACGCCCTGCCCGGCATCGCGGCCCCCGCCGGTGACTCCGAGGACGTTCACCGGACGGCAGGCCCGCGCCGGAGCCGGACGCGCCAGACCACCCGCGACCGGGTCCGCCGGCGCAAGCTGAAGCGCATGAGCGGCGCGCCGGATGACTGGGCCTGGGTGACCATCGCCTCGGCGCTGGTTGGCGTGACCGCGGTGATGACGATGATGATCTTCTTCCTGTACCGCGCCGCCAACAGCACGGGCAGCACCACCGCGACCAGCATCCCCGGCGTGGAGCCGACCTCGATGTTTTACACGGGCGAGGGCGGCCTGCTGGGCGACCAGAGCATGGTGATCCAGCCGTGGAGCGGCAGCGAGCGCTTCACCGTGCTGGTGATGGGCATGGACAAGCGCCCCGGCGAGACGGGCTTCGCCTACCTGACCGACACGATCATGATCGTGAGCCTGGACCCGCAAAAGCAGCGCATCGGCGTGCTGAGCGTCCCGCGCGACCTGCAGGTCGAGGTCCCCGATTTCGGCGTGCAGCCGATCAACACGGTGTATCGCCTGGGTGAGCTGGACGGCCCCGGCGGCGGGTCGCTGCTGGCGATGACGACCGTCCAGTACAACCTGGGCATCCCGGTCAACGAGTACGTCGTGGTCGATTTCGAGACGTTCATCACCCTGATCGACCTGATCGGCGGGGTGCAGATCAACGTCGAGCAGACGATCGACGATCCCGAATACCCGGACATGAATTACGGCTACGACCCGTTCTACCTGGATGCCGGCTGGCAGCACCTGGACGGGACGACGGCGCTCAAGTTCGCCCGCAGCCGCCACCAGACCGACGACATCGACCGCGCCCACCGCCAGCAGCAGCTCCTGTACGCCGTGCGCGACAAGGTCGTGTCGGCGCAGATGCTGCCCGAGCTGGCCGCCAAAGCCTACCCGCTGTGGGCCGAGCTGCGCGACGGCATCGACACCGGCCTGGACATCGACCAGATCCTCGAGCTGGCGTGGTATGCCAAAGATGTCCCCCGCAACAACATCGTCACCGGCGTGATCGGCTGGGATTACATCGTGGCCGAAAACTGGAATGGCCGCCCCATCATCCGCCCCAACCGCGAGCGCCTCGGCACGCTGATGGAGCAGGTCTTCGGGCCGGACTACAACCAGCAGCCGTGACAGACCCGCCCCCCAAAGTTTGAATCTCGTAAATTCCCCGGCTTTCTATAGTTTTCCTGTGCTTTGTTAATGGATTTCTATTACTTGTTCGATACACTGTTATCGCTGCTGATGCAGAGAGTATCACATGCCGGAGGCGAGATTTGTGAAGACGGACAACACTCACCCGGACCCGGACCGCGACGAGCAGATGGCCGAAGACACCGCCGCGGACCCGGTAGCCGAGGACGAAGCGACCCAGACGGTCCCAGACGAGCAGGCAGCCGCGGACGATCCCGGCGCGCCCGCTGTTGAGGACACGCTGGCTGAGGAAGGTGAAGTACCATTGACCGCGCAACTTGAACAGGCCGAGCTGCGCGCCGAAGAATACCTGGACAGCCTGAAGCGCGAGCGCGCCTCGTTCCAGAACTACCGGAAACGCGTCGAGCACGAGCGCGTCGAACAGCAGCGCATGGCGACCGGCAACGTGCTGATGAGGCTGCTGCCGATCCTGGACGATTTTCACCGCGCGATGGACGCCATCCCCGACGAACAGCGTAACGAGTGGTTCGAGGGCGTGGCGCTGATCCAGCGCAAGCTGGAGCGCTTCATGCAGGACGAAGGCGTCACCGAGATCGACGCGCTGGGCCAGGCGTTCGATCCGAATTTCCACGAGGCGGTGGGAGTCGACGGTGATGCCGGCGCCGAGAGCGGCACCGTGACGCAGGTGCTCCAACGGGGCTACAAGCACGGTGACCGGGTGCTGCGTCCGGCCATGGTGCGGGTTGCGGAATAGGCCATCGAGCCAACGGAATTATCTGACGTTCAAACATCAACATGAGGTGACACTATGGGTAAGATTATCGGTATAGACCTGGGGACGACTAACTCGGTGGTTGCCGTCATGGAAGGCGGCGAGCCCACCGTGATCGCGTCCGCGGAAGGCGGGCGCCTGATTCCGTCGGTGGTCGCCGTCAACAAGCAAGGCGAGCGTCTGGTCGGCCAGTTGGCCCGCCGCCAGGCCGTCATGAACCCGGAGAACACGATCTTCTCGGTCAAGCGGTTTATGGGCCGCAAATTCGAGGATCCCGAGGTGCAGAAGGCGCTCAAGTCGACCCCGTATAAGGTGAGCGCCGCGCCGAACGGCGATGTGCGCGTCCACATGGGCGACCAGGCGTACAGCCCGCCGGAGATCTCGGCCATGATCCTGCAGAAGATCAAAGCCGACGCCGAGGCGTACCTGGGCGATGAAGTCACCCAGGCGGTGATCACCGTCCCGGCGTACTTCAACGACAGCCAGCGCCAGGCGACCAAAGACGCGGGCCGCATCGCCGGCCTGGAAGTGATGCGCATCATCAACGAGCCGACGGCGTCCTCGCTGGCCTATGGCATGGACAAGAAGCAGGACGAAACGCTGGCCGTGTACGACCTGGGCGGCGGGACGTTCGACATCTCGATCCTCGACGTGAGCGAGGGCCTGATCGAAGTGCGCTCGACCAACGGCGACACGTTCCTGGGCGGCGACGACTTCGACGAGCGGATCATCAACTGGCTGGCCGACGAGTTCAAGAAAGACCAGGGGATCGACCTGCGCCAGGATCGCCAGGCGCTCCAGCGCCTCAAAGAGGCCGCCGAGAACGCGAAGAAGGAACTCTCGACGACCATGTCGGCGGAGATCAACCTGCCGTTCATCACGGCGGACGCCAGCGGCCCCAAGCACCTGAACATGACGCTGTCGCGCGCCAAGCTCGAAGACCTGGTCAGCGACCTGATCCAGCGCTCGATCGACCCGTGCCGCCGCGCGTTGGAAGACGCCAACCTCAAGGCTGGCGACATCAACGAGGTGCTGCTGGTCGGCGGTATGACCCGTATGCCGGCCATTCAGGAAGCGGTCAAGAAGTTCTTCAACAAGGAACCGAACAAGAGCGTGAACCCGGATGAGGTCGTGGCGATTGGCGCGGCCATTCAGGCGGGCGTGCTGGGCGGCGAGGTCAAGGAAGTGCTGCTGCTGGACGTCACTCCGCTGACCCTGTCGATCGAGACGCTGGGCGGCGTGGCGACCCCGCTCATCGAGCGCAACACGACCATCCCGACCAAGAAGAGCCAGGTCTTCAGCACGGCGTCGGACGGCCAGACGCAGGTCGAGATTCACGTCCTGCAGGGCGAGCGCCCGATGGCTGCCGACAACAAGACGCTGGGCAAGTTCATCCTGGACGGAATCCCCCCGGCGCCGCGCGGCGTGCCGCAGATCGAAGTAACGTTCGACATCGACGCCAACGGCATCCTGAACGTGACCGCGCAGGACAAAGCGACCGGGCGCGAGCAGAAGATCACCATCACCGCCAGCAGCGGCCTGAACGAGAACGAAATCGAGCGGATGGTGAAGGAAGCCGAAAAGCACGCGTCGGAAGACGCCCGCCGCCGCGAGCAGGTCGAGCTGCGCAACCGCGCCGACAGCATGATCTTCACGGCGGAAAAAGCCCTGCGGGACTACGGCGCGCAGGTGCCCGAAGACACGAAGAAGGACATCGAGGGCAAAATCGAAGCCGTGCGCAAGGCGCTGGAAGGCAGCGATACGGACGCCATCAAGAGCGCGTCGGACGAGCTGGGCATGGCGATCCAGCAGATCGGCTCCAGCATGTACGAGGCGCAGCCCGGCATGGACGGTCAGCAGCCCGGCGGCGATGGCTATGGCGAGCCGAACGACGAAGACGTGATCGAAGGCGACTTCACCGAGTCCTAAGGCGAAGCGCACACCAACAGCGCCCAGGGAGCAGGACGTGCCCTGAGCGCTGTTTTCGCATCTGGCGAATTCTCCCTTGTACACACCGGGCGCACTACGCTAGAATCTCCCGTATCGAGGAACGCACCATGGAACGGACTATGCCACGAGATTACTATGATGTACTGGGCGTGTCCCGCAGCGCTTCAAAGGACGACATCAAACGCGCGTTTCGCCGGCTGGCGCGCCAGTATCACCCCGACGTGAGCGACGCGCCGGACGCCGAAGAACGCTTCAAGGAGGTCAACGAGGCGTATCGCGTGCTCTCGGACGACGACAAGCGCGCGGCCTACGATCGCTTCGGCCACGCCGGCGTGAACGGCGGGATGCCGGGCGGCTTTGGGGGATTCAGCGGGGGCTTTCCGGGATTCGACGAGATTTTCGAGGAGTTCTTCGGCGGGTTCGGCATGGGCACGCGCCGCCGCCGGTCCGGGCCGATTCAGGGGCGTGACCTGCGCTACGATCTGACGATCGACTTCGAGCAGGCGGTGTTCGGGGCCGAGGTCGATATCGAGGTCAAGCGCCGGGACACGTGCGACGTGTGCCACGGCAGCGGCGCCAAGCCGGGCACCAGCCCCCGCACCTGCCCCGACTGCAACGGCACCGGCCAGGTGCGGCAGGTCCGGCAGACGTTCCTGGGCAGCATGGTCAACGTGAGCGACTGCCCGCGCTGCCGCGGGCGCGGCGAGATCATCGACTCGCCGTGCGAGCAGTGCGCCGGATCGGGCATCGTGCAGAGGGCCCGCAAGCTGACCGTGTCGATCCCGCCCGGCGTGGACGACGGCACGCAGATCCGGCTGGGCGGCGAGGGCGAGCCCGGCCAGCGCAACGGCCCGCCCGGCGATCTCTACGTGGTGCTGCACGTCACGCCGCACGAATTCTTCAAACGCCGCGACAGCGACATCATCCTGGAAGTGTCGATCAACGTGGCGCAGGCCGCGCTGGGCGATTCGATCCACGTGCCGACCGTCGATGGCGAAGAGGAAGTGACCGTGCCCCCGGGAACGCAGTCGGGCAAGGTGATCCGGCTGCGCGGCAAGGGCGTGCCCAGGCTGCGGCGCGACGGCACGACGTCCGGGCGCGGCGACCAACTTCTGGTGATCACGGTCGACATTCCGACCAAGCTCACCAAAGAGCAGCGCGACTTGTTCGAAGAACTGAGCCAGACGTTGGGGAAAGAGGTCACGCCACAGAAAGCCGGGCGCGGCTTCATGGACCGGGTGGCCGACTTCTTCAGCGGTACGTGAGGCGGCGCGGGAGCGCCAGACGAGAAATGGGCACCCTGCTGGAGGGTGCCCATTTCTCTTGCGCGTATCACTTTGAGGAGGAGGACAGGGCCCACTGGTCACGATGGGGCTACGATAACTGGTTCAGCACGCGTCAATGAGGGCCCCGTCAAGTTCTATGATAGCACACTTTTTGAGACAGGCAATATATCTATCATAAAAATCTAGAATTTTATATGGTTTTCTAACACTCCATTCATTTTTACTTGATCGCAACGAGGGCGAAGGCATGGATTGGATCGAGGTGTTTGTCGAAGTGGACGGCGAGGCCGCCGAAGCGGTCGCCGACGTGTTGCAGCGCTACGGCCACCAGGGCGTGGTCATTGAGCAGCCCGGCTTCCCGATCGAGGTCTGGCCGGACGAGATCCCGCCCGCCGACCGGCTGATCGTGCGGGCATACTTCCCCGCCGACGAGCGCGCCGAGGACGCCAAACAGCGGCTCCGCGAGGCGCTGTGGCACCTGGGCCGGCTGTACCCCATGCCCGAGCCGACCTTCAACACCGTCCGCGACGAGGATTGGGCCGAGGCGTGGAAGAAGCACTATCACCCGGTCCGCCTGGGACGCCGCCTGTACATCCGCCCCGAATGGAGCGCGATCCCCGACATGCGCCTGGACGACATCGTGCTGGCGCTCGACCCCGGCATGGCCTTCGGCACCGGCACCCACCCCACCACGCAGCTCTGCCTGATCGCCGCCGAGGAACTGCTCGCCGGGTGGCCCGCGGTAGACGTGCTCGACCTGGGCTGCGGATCGGGCATTCTGGGCATCGCGGCGATCAAGCTGGGGGCGCGGCGCGTCCTGGCGCTGGACACCGACCCGCTGGCGGTGACGTCCGCCCAGGAAAACGCGGCGCGGAACGGCGTCACCGATCAGATCACGATCCAGCAGGGCAGCCTGGACACGCTGCGCGCCTCGCCGCGCCATTTCGACCTGCTGCTGGTCAACATCCTGGCGAAAGTCATCGTCGAGATGTGCGACCAGGGGCTGGGCGATGTGCTGCGCGAAGGGGGCAAGGCTGTCTTCAGCGGCATCATCGAGGACCAGGCGGATGACGTCGAGGCGGCGCTGCGCCAGGCCGGGCTGGAGCCCTACCGGCGGCGCGCCCAGGGCGACTGGGTCCTCATCGAGGCGCGCAAACCGCCCCTGTAGCCCGCGCCGCGCACCGACGCGGCACACAAAAACGGCGGCACCCACCGGCGCCGCCGCCCACTGTCACCGCCGCGCAATCACTCCGGCAGCTCGTACAGCTCCACCAGCACACCGCCCGCGCTCTTGGGATGCACGAACGCGTAGCGCGTCCCTTCGTCGCGCACGCGCGGCGTCTCGTTGATCATCTCGACGCCGTGGCCGGTCAGCCGGGCGATCACCGCGTCGATGTCGTCCACCTCGACGCACAGGTGATGCATGCCCTGGCCCTTTTTGGCGAGATACTTGCCGATGCCGCTGTCCGGATCGGTCGGCTCCAGCAGCTCGATCTCGCTCTCGCCCAGCGGCAGAAACGCGATATCGACGTGTTCACCGGGGTTTTCCTCGGTCTTGCTCAGCGGCAGGCCCAGCGCGTCGCGCCAGAATCGCAGCGCGGCGTCCAGGTCTTCGACCACGATGGCTACATGGTTGATGCGGTTGATCATCATGACTCCTTCACTGCCGGGCGCCATCAGGACGGGCGCCAGGCTTCCACCAGATCGCGCCAGGTTTCCCAGACCTCGGTGCGGCCCCCGATATCGACCGTATCGCTGAAGAGGGTGCCGCCCTCCTGCAGGAAACAGCCGTAGTCGCTCGGCATCACGCCGCTGATCGATTCCTTCTGCGCGAAGGCGACAGCGACCTCCAGCCATTCGGCGTCGAGGGCCATGCTCCGCTGCGGGGCGAGGCAGTAGCCGTACCACGTTTCGGCCAGCCACAGGGCTTTGCCGCTGTCGCGCGGGTGCCCGCGCTCGGCCAGGATGTCCTCGATCACCTCGAAGGCGCCCGGCTGGTACACGCGGAAGCTGACGAAGTCGATCCCGTCCAGCGCCAGGATGCGCTCGTAGTAGTCGAGGTCGAAATCGCTCTGGATGGCGATCGTCACGCCGATCTGGGTGTCCGGGCTTTCCTCGTGGACGGCGTCGCGCAGCGTTTCGGTGTGCGCCACCCACAGCTCCAGCCGCTCGGCCTCGTCGTCCGGCAAGTCGATGGCGCTGTATTCGCCGTAGGCGTTCGGCTCGGTCACCACTTCGTAGCGGGCCGGCTGGTATACCTGGGCGTAGCGCCGGACGCGATCCTCGTGCAGCGCGGCGAAATCGGTCCACGGGATGTCGCCGTCGTCGTTGGCCCACACCAGCAGGTAGGGCGAATACTGCGAGTCCGACAGGTGCAGCTCGGCGCCGGCTTCCTGAATGCGGGCCATGTAATCGGCCTCGTAGGCTTGCTGGCGGGCGATGCGCTCGGCGGCTTCCTGCCGCTCGTCTTCGGTCGGCTCGGCGTCTTCGTCGTCGTCACCGCCGCTATCGAACAGGCGCGGCTGCTCTTCCTCCAGCCACATATCGCCGCTGGCCCCCAGCCGGACGGTCACCACGTTCGCATCGAGCAGCGCCTCAAGCTCGGCCATCCGCAGGTCGAAGCGGGGATCGTCGTCCTCGTTGGCGGTGGCGAAGCTGTAGCCGAGCGTGATGTTGGCGTTCGCGCCCAGGACCAGGCTGCCGGGCGCGGCCTCGGCGGTCCAATCGTCGCGGCGCTCGTCCAGCCAGCTCTGGCGCTGGGACTGCTGCAGGAAATGGAAGCCGACCGCCAGCAGGACGATCACGCCGATCCCCACGCCCCACACGACCAGCCCGCGCGGCACAACCGGGTTCAGGCGCTTCCAGTAGAACAGCGTGATCACGTGCAGCGCCAGCGCCGCGATGAGCGCCAGCGCGACGAGCAGAATCGCCGGGGCGAACAGAATGCCAATGGTGCCCAGCGGCGAGAGCGCCGCCGCCGCCGGCACGAACGTGCTCCACAGGTAGCCGACCACGGCCAGCACCAGCAGCGTCCCCAGCGTGATCAGCAGCGGGGTGCGCCGCCCGTTCCACACGCCGCGCGTGGCAAACAATACCACGCCCCCGCCAACCAGCAGCAGCGCCGGTCCCCACATGTAAAATCCGAACCACAGCGCCACCATCACCATGGGCACGCTGAGCAGCGTCAACAGCAGGCCGCCGCACCCCTGAATGCCCGCGCCGAGCCGGGTCACGGTGGGCGGCGGCGGGGTGTATTCGCGCTTGCCGCCCTTCGCTTCCATCGTGCTCATGCGCGGCAGGTCGCGGATCATGTTGACATACGCATCCTTGCGCGCCTCTCCCACGACGTCGGGCTGATCGTCGCGCCGGTTCACATCATCACTCATCCAATTCACTCCTTAACAATCGGTCGGCTGAACCGCCCGCTATCCTCAGCGCAGCCCCAATTCGTTGCGCGCAATGACCAGCCGCTGAATTTCGCTGGTTCCCTCGTAGATTTCGGTGATTTTGGCGTCGCGGAAATAGCGTTCGACGGGCATTTCCTTACTATACCCCATCCCACCGTGAATTTGAACGGCCTGATGGGCAATGAACATGGCCGTTTCGCTGGCGAACAGCTTCGCCATGCTGGCCTCGGTCGTGTAGCGCGCGCCGGTTTGCTTGCTGCGCATCTTCGCCAGCGCCGCGTTGAGCGTCAGCAGGCGCGCCGCTTCCAGCCGCGTTTTCATGTCGGCGATTTTGGCCTGCGTCATCTGGAACGCGCCGATCGGCTGGCCGAACGCCTCGCGCTCGCGGGCATACGCCACCGACGCCTCGTATGCCGCCTCGGCGATGCCGACCGCCTGCGCCGCGATCCCGATCCGCCCGGCGTCGAGCACGGTCATCGCGATCTTGAAGCCCATCCCCGGCTCGCCCAACATGTGCTCGACCGGGCAGGCGTAATCCTCGAACACCAGCTCGCTGGTGGCGCTGGCGCGGATGCCCAGCTTGGGCTCCTTCTTGCCGCGGATGAACCCCGGCTGGTCCGCCTCGACCAGAAACGCCGTGATGCCGCGGTGGCCCTTCTCCGGCTCGGTCATGGTGAACAGCAGCACGATATCGGCCACCGGCCCGCTGGTCACCCAGCTTTTGCGCCCGTTGATGATGTAGTGCGTCCCGGCGTCGTTGAGCACGGCGCGGCTGCGCATGGTGGCCGCGTCGCTGCCGCTCATCGGCTCGGTGAGCGAATACGCGCCGATCTTCTCGCCGCTGGCAACGGGGACCAGGAAGCGCTGCTTCTGCTCCTCGGTGCCGAAGCGCAGCAGGGCATAGTTCACCAGGCTGTTGTTGACGCTCATCACCGTGCTGTGCGACGCGTCCGCCTTCGCGATCTCGGTCACGGCCAGCACGTACGCGATCGTATCCATGCCCGCGCCGCCGTACTCTTCGGGCATCTCGATGCCCATCAGGCCCATTGCGCCCATCTTGCGGATCGTGTCCAGCGGGAACTCGCCCGTTTCGTCGAACTCGGCGGCGATCGGGACGATCTCGCGCCGGGCAAATTCGCGGACGGCGTCGCGCAGCATGATGTGCTCGTCAGTCAGTTCCAGGGTGGGTCCGGTGGTGTCGATCATGAGTCAGTCTCCCTGAACAGGTCGGCTCGCGGCATGCAGCCGATCGGGCACCTATTGTACTCGGTTTGGCGTCCCGGCCCCACGTGAAAGATCGCGGCGGGCGGCGGCGCTAGAACTTCGTCAGATTCGCACAACACGCTTGGCAAACGAGTCGGGCTGCCTTATAATAGGACCAGATCGTTGGATTAATCTGACAAAAATCAAGGTAAATCGAAGCGCAATCATGCTTTCCCACACACTGGCTTGCTCCTGTATCTGCCGTTCGACCAGGCGCCATCGACGCTTGTGGTGTGATTCTGGGAGCTGAGTCCGCTTAACTGAGATCAGCATCGACCGGATCGGTCACGCAGCACGAGCGTGGCCGATCTTTTTTTGTCCGACCACCTAACACAAGGGGAGCCATTATGACCATCGCAGAGAAAACCAACATCGCCGCTAACGTGACCGAGCTGGTCGGCAACACGCCGCTGGTGCGCCTCAACCGCGTGGTGGGCGACGCCCCGGCGACGGTCGTCGCCAAGCTGGAGTACTACAACCCCGCCAAGAGCGTGAAGGACCGCATCGGGCTGTCGATGATCGAAGCCGCCGAGCAGGCGGGGAAGATCGGCCCGGACACGCTCATCGTCGAGCCGACCAGCGGCAACACGGGCATCGCGCTGGCGATGGTGTGCGCCCAGCGGGGCTATCGCCTGGTGCTGACCATGCCCGACACGATGAGCGTCGAGCGGCGCAAGATCCTGCGTGCCTTTGGGGCCGAGCTGGTGCTGACGCCCGGCGCGGACGGCATGAACGGCGCGATCGCCGCCGCCAACCGCCTGGCCGAAGAAAACCCGAACGTCTTCATCCCGCAGCAGTTCCAGAACCCGGCCAATCCCGAAGTGCACCGCCGCACCACCGCCGAAGAGATCTGGCGCGACACGGCGGGCAAGGTCGATATCCTGGTGTCGGGCATCGGCACGGGCGGCACGATCACGGGCGTGGGCGAGGTGCTCAAGGAGCGCAAGCCCTCGGCGCAGGTCGTGGCGGTCGAGCCGGCGGCCTCGCCGGTGCTCTCCGGCGGGCAGAAGGGCCCGCACAAAATCCAGGGCATCGGCGCGGGCTTCGTGCCGGAGGTGCTGAACACGAGCATCTACGACGAGGTGATCACCGTGACCGACGAGGACGCCCTCGCCACGGCGCGGCGCATGGCGACCGAGGAAGGGCTGCTGGTCGGCATCTCGTCCGGCGCGGCGACGTGGGCCGCGCTCCAGGTCGCCCACCGCCCCGAAAACGCGGGCAAGCTGATCGTCGTGATCATCCCATCGTGGGGCGAGCGCTACCTGTCGACGGCGCTCTTTGCCGACCTGGAGGACTGATCCGCACACACCGGCGGCGGCGGGCCAGAACCCGGCTCGCCGTCGAAAGCACGAGGAGGAGCGACTATGTTCGACACGATTCGCCAGGACATCAATTGCATACTGGAACGTGACCCTGCCGCCCGCAGCCGGTTGGAGGTGATCACGTCTTATTCGGGCCTGCACGCCGTATGGCTGTACCGGATCGCCAACCGCCTGTGGCGCGCCCGGCTGAAGCTGCCGGCGCGGTGGCTGTCGCAGTTGGCGCGCTGGCTCACCGGCATCGAGATTCACCCCGGCGCCACGATCGGGCCGCGCCTGTTCATCGATCACGGGATGGGCGTGGTCATCGGCGAGACGGCGGAGATCGGCGCGGACGTGACGCTGTATCACGGCGTCACGTTGGGCGGCGTCAGCCTGGAGCCGGGCAAGCGCCATCCCACCATCGAAGACGGCGTCGTGATCGGCGCGGGGGCGAAAGTGCTGGGCGCGATCACGATTGGCCGCAATACACGTATAGGAGCGAACGCAGTGGTTGTCAAAGACGTAGAACCCGACATGGTCGTCGTCGGCATTCCCGGCAAGCCGATCCACCGCAGCGGGCCGGAACCGTCCTCGCACCGGCCCGACCTGGCGCACAATATCCTGCCGGATATCCTCTCCGAGCGGCTGGATCGCATCCTGGATCGCCTGGACGAGGTCGAGCACACGATCCGCGCCAACGGCGGCGGGACCGACAACGAAACCGAACACGACGAGGAAAACACGATCGAGATCGAACTCGACTACGTGATCTAGCGGCCCAACACAAAAAGCCCCACGCCCGTCAACAAAGGGGGGTGGGGCCGGTGGGCGTCCTGTGCCGCCGAGCGCGTCACGCTCCCGGCGTGTGGGTGGGCTGGGGAGTATAGGTCGGCTGGGGCGTGTACGTCGGGAGCGGCGTGTAGGTCGGCTGGGGGGCGAGCGCCGGGGCGCGGCGCACGTCCAGCGAGCGGACCAGCGGCTGGGCGATCAGCTCGTCCAACTGCTCGATCTCGCGCGCCGTTGGCGCCACCAGCAGTACCACCACCCAATCCGTCGCCGAAAGCTCTACGATATAGATCACCCCGGCGGACCCGGTGTCCACGTCCGGCGCGAGCGCGCGCACGGCGGGGTATTCGAGCTCCACGTACGGCACACTCAACTCCCGGTCCATACCGAAGTGATCGTCCATGAGATCCTCAGCCGTTTCCACGCCGGCGAACTCCGGCTGGGTGAGGTCGACGCGAATGATGGCGACGGCGGGCGCGGTGGGCACCCGCTCCGAGTCTTCGGCGTCGGCGGGACTCGCGTAGAACAGGGTGTTGGTCGTGCCCGGCGCGCGGGCGGTCAAATCCAGATCGGTGGTCATCGTCCAGTCGTCCGGCGCCAGATACGCCAGGCCCAGGTCGGCATCCACGTACTGGCTGAGTGAAATCTCCAGGGAGAGCGCGACGGGCGTCTCAGCGGGTGTGGATTCGTCCGGCGGCGGGAACATCGCGGCATCGAACGGGCTTTCGCCCACCTGGATCGAGCGCACCAGCGGCTGCATGATCGTCTCGTCCAGCAGCGCGGCGCTGGCCGGGGGCGGCGCCACCAGCACAGCCGCCACCCAATCGACCTCGGACACGGACATCAGGTAATACACCACGTCGACCTCACCTTCGTCGCCGTCCTGGCGGAGCGTGTAGGTCGGGTAGGTCCCCTGCTCGAATTCGCGCACGTCGGCTTCATCGACACCGAATATATAGCTCATCGCGGCTGATGGGTCTGAGAACGTATGGGCGGGCGCGATGGCTGACGCAGCCGCGCGCATCAGCACGATGGCGGGATAGCTCGGCTCGGGCAGGTCTTCCTGAATGTCGCTCGGGTTTTGGAAGAAGATCTCGGTCATGAACCCCATCTCGGGATCGGCGATCTCGTCCGAGGAATACGGAGTCCACGCGGCGGGGACGTCGGCTGACAGGCCGAGAATCTCGCTGTCGTAGGTTTGCAGCTCGATCGGCGCGGTGGGTGTCGCCGTCTCGCCCGGCGGGGGTGTGGCCTCGACCCCGGCATCGCCGGGCGGCGCGGCCAGCGCGATCGCCAGCGGGTCGAAGACGTCCGCGCGGTAAGCGTCGAACTCGTCCACCGGGGCGCTCGCCGACACCAGCGCCAGGTCGCCATCCGGCAGCGTGATCAGGTACACCGCGCCGCGCATCACGTCCCCCGGGGTCAGGACCAAGCTGACGTTCTCGTCGTCGAAAGGCGCCACCTGCCCGTCCAGCCGCTGCGCGATGAGTTCGGCGGCCTCGTCGCGGCTGGTCACGTCGTCGGGAATCTGCCAGAGGCCCTTCAGGTCGCCGCGCTGGCCGGCGTAGACGAAGACCTGCGCCGCGCCATCGGTCAGGAAGACGGTGTTGGCGTCGCGCCGCACCGGCTCGTCCCATCCCTCCGGCACCTCGATCGTCACGGGGAATTCTTCACCGGCCAGGGCCGAAGCGGTGGCAGTCGCCTCGCTCACGATCGCCGTGGCGGTCGCGTCCAGGTCGGGCGTGGCGCTCGGTTCGGCTGTCCCCTTGGATGCAGCCGCGGCGGTCGCGCCGGCGATGATCGCCGTCGCGGTGAACTGCCCTGGGCTGGTGGTCGGCGGCAGCGGCGTGCCCAGCTCGCGGGCGGCAGCCGTCGCCGTGACGTCGACAATGAGTGACGTCGCGGTGATCTCCGCCGGGCTGATCGTCCGCGTCGGCGTGAGCGTGAATTCCGGCTGCGCGGCGTCCATCGTCGCCTGCTGAATGACCGACGTCCCGGTGAGCTGCATCGGGCGGAGCGTCTCGGTCGGCGTGACCGGGATCACCGTCACGACCGGGCTGGGCGGGATCGCCGTGCCGGTGGGCGACGCTTCGGCGGCGACGCGGGTCGCTTCCTGCACGATGGCGGTCGCCGTGGCGAACAGGTCCGGCGTGGGGCCAGCCGGTGAGGAGGTCACGGTCGGCGGGACGGCGGACGGCGTGGCAGTAGGGACGCGCGGCGTGCGCGTGGGCTGGCGCGTGACCGTCACCTCGAAGCGCATCGGCGTGAGGGTGGGCAGCGGCGTGGGCACAAACGGCTCCAGCGTGGGGCGCGGGGTAGGCGTGGGCGGCGGGGCGCCAATGGTCAGCGAGGCGACCAGCGGCTCGAAGACCGCCGCCTCGAACGCGTCGACCTCCGCGAGCGGCGCCTGGCTCCCCACGAACACCCACTCGGCGCCGTGCCGGAGCAGGTAGTAATGGAAGCCGCTGGTGTCGTCCTGGCCGGTGGCTTCCCAGGCAGGCTCATCGAAGCGGTCGGTTTCCGCGATCGTCGACTCGATGCCGTACAGCGTGTCCTGGAGAATGGCGACGGGCTCGGTGCTGGAGAATATGCCGGCCTCGACCAGTTCATCCGGCAGGCCGCGCACGAAGACGATCAGGACCTGGTCCGGGCCGGTGGGCATCCCGACTGCCGTGAACGGCGTGAGCTGGTTGGGGGGGCGCCACTGCGCCGGATAGTCGAATTCCAGCCCCAGGCCCTCGATCGCCGTCCGGCGCAGCGCGATCTCGACCGGCGTGGCCGTTACCACGGTCGGCGACGGCAGGGCGGTCGGCGATGGCGGTTGCGTCAGGGTGGGCCGCGGAGTCGCGGTGGGCAGCGCCGCCAGCGTCCCCTCGACCGCCGATTGGACGGCAGCGGCGAACTCAGCCTGTTCGGTCGCGTTCGCCGAACGCGTCCCTTGCAGGTCGATCGTCGGCGTCAGGCTTGGTTCCTCGGTTGGGATGGCGGTGAACGTCGCGCTCGGCGTCAGCGTCGGCGAGGCGGTGAGCGTCGGGGCGGGCGTGTCGGTGGGAATCAACGTGTGCGTCGGGTAGGGCGTGCTCGTCGGCAGCGCCTCGACCGTCGATTGGACGGCAGCGGCAAAGGCCGCCTGCCCGGTCGCATTCGCGTCCCGCGTGCCCTGCAGGTCGATCGTCGGCGTCAGGCTCGGCGCTTCGGTCGGGATGGCGGTGAACGTCGCGCTCGGCGTCAGCGTCGGCAAGGCGGTGAGCGTCGGGGCGGGCGTGTCGGTCGGCAGCGGCGTGTACGTCGGGTAGGGCGTGCCGGTTGGCAGCGCGACCACCGTCGCCTCGACCGCCGCCGCAAAAGCCGCCTGCTGAGTCGCGTTGGCGTCCCGCGTGCCCTGCAGGTCGATCGTCGGCGTGAGCATCGGCGCTTCGGTCGGAATGGCGGTGAACGTCGCGCTCGGCGTCAGCGTCGGCGCGGGCGTGTCGGTGGGCAGCGGCGTGTACGTCGGGTAGGGCGTGCCGGTCGGCAGCGCCTCGACCGTCGCCTCGACCGCTGCCGCAAGCGTCGCACGGTCAGCCGCATTCGCCGATCGCGTGCCGCGCACGTCGATCGTCGGCGTGAGGCTCGGCGTCAGCGTCGGGGCGGGCGTGTCGGTGGGAATAAACGTGTGCGTTGGGTAGGGCGTGCCGGTTGGCAGCGCCTCGACCGTCGCCTCGACCGCTGCCGCAAAGGCCGCCTGCTCGGTCGCATTCGCGTCCCGCGTGCCCTGCAGGTCGATCGTCGGCGTGAGACTCGGCGCTTCGGTCGGTATGGCGGTGTGCGTCGCGCTCGGCGTCAGCGTCGGCGCGGGCGTGTCGGTGGGCGCCTCGGTTTGTGTTGGCGTGGGAGTCAGCGTTGGCGGGAGCGTGTTGGTCGGCTGCGCCGTCAGCGTCTGCGCCACAGATTCGGCCACCTGGGTCGCCTGTTCGTGCGCCGCCGCTGTGAGATCCGGCGAAGGCGTGGCGGTGGGCGGGATTTCAGTCGGTGTGGCGCTAGGTGGAATCTCCGTCGGTGTGCTGGTGGGCGGCTCAGTGGGCGTTTCGGATGGGGCAGCGGTAGTCGGTGTTGCGGTTGGTGGAAGTTCCGTCGGCGTCTCAGGAAGCGCAGTCGGGCTGGGAAGGACTGTGGAGGTGGGCTGCATCGCCTGGGCGGTTGCATCCTGCGTGAGCGTGGGCGTCGGCTCGACGGTGCTCACGCGCCCCTGGCAGGCAGCCGCAAAGACCAGAAGTCCCAGCGCGATCAGGGCAATACGAAGGCTCTTACGCAGCACGGTTCCCTCCTTGTCCGCACATCCAGGCAACGATTTATCCCGAACAGCGTGTGATACTTTCCGTTGGCGCTCGCCAGACAGTATACATCAGGCCAGCCGGAGATAAAAAAACGCGCCGGAGAGGCGCGTGGGAAAAGCGAGCAGGGGTAGAAAAAAATGAGGTCGGATGGGTTGGCGACGACCTACGCTCCCAGGGGGCTACCCCCCCAGTACCATCGGCGCGGGCGGGCTT